>RCUQ01000046.1_pt1 | contig 163859 bp, 165 predicted proteins | sample 2166351 | NCBI WGS metagenome assembly RCUQ01 (sample SAMN09932597, study PRJNA488358) | compost metagenome | feature: garden; material: soil; isolation source: compost soil in acetonitrile-enriched culture | place: Germany: Experimental Botanical Garden Goettingen | collected 2016-01-27 | reverse complement strand
CCCGGTTACCGCCGTGAAAGGGCGATGTCCTAGGCCTCTAGACGATAGGGACTTAATAAAACTTTACTTCTGAAATTGGCGTCCCTACGGGGATTCGAACCCCGGTTACCGCCGTGAAAGGGCGATGTCCTAGGCCTCTAGACGATAGGGACGTTTCAGAGGTGGGCGTATATTAGGGCGAAAATAGAGGGGTGTCAAACGCTTTTCTCTAAATAATTTCAGTTTTAAGTGTTGAGTGCATAAATTTAAAACAATCTAGATAAAATGATTAAAAATCATATGATTTAAGTCGATTTTTTAAGCAACTTAAGCAAGTTATTGATGAACTCGGGATGGCGTAAATAACCTTCGATCAGATGAGGATGGGCAAGATCGGTGGTGATTTGCTTGTTGATAATGGCGGGAGTAAAAGCAAACGGTTTTTGGTTCAGTGGAAAAGCACTCAGAAAATCAGCATCTGAATAAAAATTGATCCAATCACCATATAAAGCAGCAGGCCGTTGAATAGGTTGCTGTAAATGACACTGGATAACGCGAAAGGCCAGTGGTGAACCGAGGGTAATCAGTGTTTGAATCTTAAGTTCAGGGTGTTGAATTAAATAATTATAGGCAATTACGCTACCTAGAGAGTGGGCAATCACAATATTGGGTTTCGTACCGTGTAAGTGCTCATGCAGACGTGTATGCACTGTGTGGATGAAGTGTGGATTGGATAAATATAGATACGCTTCCATCAAAAAACGATGAATAAAGCTGCTATGCAACTCCGGAAAGTGATTGATTAAACTGGCTAAATCACGTAAGGCCAGATCTTTGCCGAGGAGGCTGATGTATTTAATTTTATTATTGAATGAGAGTTCATCAGAAATGGTGAGCTGAGGGTTTTTAGATATTTCAGCTTGATGTTCGATATTGGGTGCAGCGGTGTGTGTTAGGTGAATAGGATGTAAAAAGGAAAAAGGAGACCAATGTTGTGGCATGAGGGTGCTGGCGTTCAGGGTATTTTCTAAATGCTGACGAGTTAGAAGATCCCCGTAAAAGGCTAGACGACTATGCCGCTGGAGATAAAGAAGGTCATCTTCATGCCCAAGATTGCTCAGTACCTGTTGTAAGATCACAAGCCAATGTTGAAGCAGGGTACGTGCAGTCTTGTGCTGCTGATTCATCCCATGAATCCATACAATATTCATCGCGCATGCACCGATGATGTACTCAATAAAAACAGTATAAAAAAAAGAGCGACCGAAGTCGCTCTTTTTAACAATACGGATTAAGATTTCTTGTGATAAAAGGTGTAATAACTTGCATAACATACTGCAATAAACAGTAAACAACCAAAGAAGCTAATACGCATACTTGGATCAAATACCATGCTGACGCAGGTGATAAAACAGAAGATAAAGCCAAGGATTGGCACAATAGGAAACAGCGGCGCTGCAAAACCTAATTCTTCTTTTTTACGTCCTTGTTTATACCATTGACGACGGAAGTTAAATTGGCTTAAGCAAATGCTCATCCAAACGACGACCATGGTAAACGCTGCAATACCTAAAAGGTTTGTAAAAATGGCTTCAGGTGCAAACTGTTCAGACAGTAAACCCGGCATACCCCCAATCATGGTCACGATGACTGCCACATAAGGGACACCACGTGCATTGATTTTTGAGAAGACTGCTGGTAATTGCTTTTGATAAGACAATGACCACATCATACGCGAAGCAGCAAATAGTCCAGAGTTCGCAGCAGATAGCAACGCAGTGATAATCACAAAACGAATGATATCTTCAGCATAAGGAATGCCAATGTGTTGGAATACGGTCACAAATGGACTGCTACTCACGCCTTCAGCGGCTAAACCTGCTTCTTGATGCGGAAGGAGTGAAGTCACGACCAAGATGGTACCCACAAAGAAAATCAATAAGCGGAAAATCGCAGTATTGATGGCTTTGGGTACATTCTTAGCAGGATCTTTGGTTTCACCCGCAGCAACACCAATCAGCTCTGTACCAGAAAATGCAAAGTTCACGATCAACATGGTGGTAAAGATAGGGAACAAGCCTTCTGGGAACCAACCCTGAGCCGTTAAGTTGCTAAATAAAGGCGCAGCTTCATAGCCTCTGTAGCCAATCACGCCAAAAATAGCGAGTAGGCCCAGTAAAATAAAAATAACAACGGTGATAACTTTGACTAAAGCCAACCAAAACTCAGATTCAGCGAACCATTTGGTCGAGATCATATTTAAACTAAATACAAAAGCACCAAAAATTAGAGTCCACATCCACATTGAACTATCTGGAAACCACTCCTGCATGAGAAGTGCGGCAGCTGTAAACTCGGTTCCTAGCGTGACTGACCACGTTAGCCAGTACAGCCATGTGATGGTATAACCTGTACCTGGTCCGATATAGCGTTTGGCATAGGCGCCAAATGAGCCAGACTCAGGCATATGAACAGCAAGTTCCCCTAAACACAGCATGACCATATATGCAATGATCCCGCCGAGGAAATAAGAAATAATGGCACCTACAGGCCCCGTTTGTGCAATGACTTCACCCGATCCTAAAAATAGGCCAGTCCCGATTGCGCCGCCAAGCGAAATCATAACCAGATGTCGAGTACTCATAGCGCGTTTTAAAGGCGCAGAATTGCCCTGATGCGAAGCATCATTCGGAGATGAGTGCATAAGCGTTAATAAGTTCAGGAATGAAGCGGGCTATTGTAGTGAAAAACTGCAAATCTGCAATGAAATAATAATAATTATGAATAAGTGTTGATCGGATAAGATCAAGAGATGGCGTCCCTACGGGGATTCGAACCCCGGTTACCGCCGTGAAAGGGCGATGTCCTAGGCCTCTAGACGATAGGGACGTTGCGAGGTGATGCGTATATTAAGGATTAAAGGCCTATTTGTCAAAAGGGTTTTTGCTCTGTGATGGTTGAAAGTTCAAACATTAGGCAAAACAAGTAATTAAATTGAATGAATTTTTTATTGTTGCAAAAGCGAGCCCAAAAAATAAGCTTGAGCTCACTTTGCTGAAGGTACTTAGTTTTTATTATGATAGAGCCAATAGTAACTGACATAGCAAGCCGCCATAAAGAGCAAGCAGCCAATAAAACTTGAAAGCATTTCAGGGTCAGCCGCCATACTTAAGCCTGTTGCTGTACAGCAAATAAAGCCTAGAATCGGAATCAACGGATACCAAGGGGTACGGAATTTCAGCTCCGATAAAGCCCGACCTTGCTTTAACCATTGGCGACGGAAGTTAAACTGACTCCAGCAAATACTCATCCAAACAATCACCATGGTAAAAGCTGCGACACCCATCAAGTTCTTAAAAATGACATCTGCACCAAACTGCTCAGAGAGCAAGCCTGGTAAGCCACCAATCATGGTGACCCAAATGGCAATATAAGGCACCCCAGATTTACTTACTTTAGCAAAAAGCTTGGGGAGTTGGTTTTGTGAGGACAGGGCCCACATCATGCGTGATGCAGCATATAAGCCTGAGTTTGCGGTTGATAATAATGCCGTGATAATTACAAAACGGATAAAGTCTTCAGCATAAGGAATGCCCATTTGGGTGAATACTGTCACAAAAGGACTGCTGCTTAAGCCGCCATGTCCACCTACTTGCAAACCTGTGTTGGTGTAGCTAAGTAGCGAACTGATGACAATGATAGTACCAACAAAGAAAATAATCAGGCGCCAAACCGCGGCATGAATGGCTTTGGGTACATTTTTTTCTGGGTTTTCAGTTTCACCTGCAGCAATGCCAATCATTTCTGTGCCATTAAAAGCGAAATTCACAATTAATAAGGTGGTAAACAAAGGAATAAGGCCATTTGGTAGCCAGCCTTGTGCGGTTAAGTTGTTAAATAAGGGTGCAGATTCATACCCCTGAAAAGGGATGATACCGAAAATACAGGCAAAGCCTAAAAGAATGAAAATGAGTACAGTTGCGACTTTAATCATGGACAGCCAAAACTCAGACTCTGCAAAAGCTCGGGTTGAACTGAGGTTTGAAATCAAAACGCCACTTGCAAAGATTAACGTCCATAACCAGATCGACGTTTGTGGGAACCATTCCTGTACCAAAATGGCTGCTGCTGTAAATTCGGTGCCGAGTGTTGCCGACCAGCCGAGCCAATACATCCACGACACCATATAACCTGTGCCAGGGCCAATATAACGTGTTGCAAAGGCACCAAATGAACCAGAAACAGGTAAATGTACTGCAAGCTCCCCGAGGCAAAGCATGACCATATATGCGATCAACCCGCCAATAATATAAGCCAGCACAGCACCAAGAGGGCCTGCCTGAGAGATAACTTCGCCTGAGCCCATGAACAGGCCTGTACCAATGGCACCACCAAGCGATAACATGATCAGGTGGCGTGTACTCATAGCACGTTTTAATGAGGTATTTTGCGGTGAATCAGTTGAAGATTGCGAAGGCGGCGTTGCGGATTGCATAGAAAATCAAACAATGGGCTTAAAGTTATATTCTAGTTTTGAATAGGATGAAAAATCACGTGAATTGAAATTTTCTGATGAATTGTGGTTATTAATTTAAAAAACAAATACTTAAAGACTATCTTTTAGTGGTCAGGTGTTGGATAAGAAGGGCTGTTTTCAGCACTTGAATGTACTTCTTGTAGAACAGGGTCTTGTTTGGTGTTATTGGTTCCTTGTTGGACAAACCATAGGTAAAAAATAGAAGGTGATAGAATCAATAAAAAGATTAAAAATTTCTTAAGCATAACAATCAACCTTGAAAAACACGAAGCATCGTATAGCGAGTGCATGGTTAAAATTGAAATGAAACATCGGTGGTCAATCAGAACCGATTAAATGAAAAGTGGTGTTTTGAAGAAATAGAATAATATGGCGTCCCTACGGGGATTCGAACCCCGGTTACCGCCGTGAAAGGGCGATGTCCTAGGCCTCTAGACGATAGGGACGTTGCGAGGATGGCGGTATCTTATTGATCCGCCACCAGAGTGTCAAGTAGGTGTGGTGCGAGTTTGTTCAAAATATAACAGAACAGTTCAGCGGTCTTTTGAGTGTCGTATAAAGCCGAGTGGGCCTCTCTACCATCGAACTCAATCCCTGCTTGAATACATGACTTCGCAAGAACGGTTTGACCAAACATCACAGCACTTAAGGTGACGGTGTCAAATACAGAAAAACTGTGAAATGGGTTTTGATTTTTAGTCCCTGTACGTGCAATCGCTGCTTGTACAAAGCCTAAATCAAAGTGGGCGTTATGACCGACCAAGACCGCATGTGTACAGTTCTGTTGGCGACGGACTTCATTGACGGCTTTAAAAATACGTTTTAATGCTGTTTTTTCATCTTCAGCCATAGCCATGCGCATGGGATTAAAGGGATCAATACCAATAAAGTCCAATGAGCGACGGTCTAGATTTGCACCTTCGAATGGGTTGATATGCGCATGATGTGCAGGACCCGGTACAAATTGACCTTCTTCATTATATATAATCGGAATTGCAGCAATTTCCAATAAGGCATCGGTCTGTGCATTAAAACCTGCTGTTTCGACATCGACAACAACAGGTAGAAAACCACGGAAACGCTGACCAATTATTGGCAATGTTTCATTTGTCACACTTTTCTCCATTGAATGGTTTTACCCGCATACAGCGGAATAATTTGTTCACCATCCAAATAGTCTAAACTCTCAGGGATGACTTGGTCTTCTTTTACTAGTGTAATTGTTGAAGTATTGCGCGGTAGACCGTAGAAATCTGCACCAAAGTGGCTGGCAAAACCTTCAAGGCGTTCGAGTTTACCCACTTGATCGAATGCTTGAGCATAAAGTTCAATTGCCGTTGGTGCGCTGTAGCAACCTGCACATCCACATGCATTTTCTTTGGCATTTTTAGAGTGTGGTGCACTGTCTGTGCCTAAGAAAAACTTAGGATTGGCACTGGTCGCAACTTCGAGCAAAGTTTGCTGATGGGTTTGACGTTTTAAAATGGGTAGGCAATAGAAGTGCGGTTTAATACCACCAACCAACATATCATTACGGTTAAACAGTAAATGCTGTGGAGTAATGGTTGCAGCGACATTGCGGTCTTGTTCTAAAACAAAGTTGGCCGCTTCACTGGTCGTAATGTGTTCTAAAACCAATTTTAGTTTTGGAAATTGTTTTAGCAACGGAGAAAGAACTTCATCTAAGAAGCGCTTCTCACGGTCGAAAATATCGACATGATTGTGTGTGACTTCACCATGCAACAGTAATGGAACCTGATGTTCTTCAAGTTGCTCAATAACGGCATAGACTTTACGAATATCGCTTACACCATTGTCTGAGTTGGTGGTCGCGCCAGCAGGGTAGAGTTTAATGGCATTTACAAACTCAGAGTTTTTAATTTTCTTGACTTCTTCAGGCGAAGTTGTGTCAGTAAAATACAATACCATGCGTGGGTCGAAGGCATTGCCTTCTGGTACATGCGCCATGATGCGTTCACGGTACGCATTCGCTTCCTCAACCGTTTTAACAGGCGGTACTGTATTTGGCATACAAATAGCGCGTGAAAACTGTTGGGCTAAATCGGGAACCGTACGTTGTAATGCAAGACCATCACGAAGGTGAGCGTGCCAATCATCTGGCTGGAGAATCGTAATCGTATTCAAGGCGATTTCTGTCAAAGAAATAAAACAGATGATAATGCATATGCGCCAAAAATGGTAATGACAAATAAAGGCATCTTGTCTGATTATTATGATTTATCTTTGTAATTTTGTGTTATTTTTAGGCAACTACAAGAATTAAATCTGGTCTGGTATGGAATATAAATACAACCTCGCCAAACTTCAGTACGATAAAGAAAAAATGGAAGAGCTGATTACACGACATAACCGTCGTATTGGTCAGGTTTTTCCTCAGAAATTAGAACAAGAGTTTTGGCGATTAAACTTAGAGCGCGCGCGTCGTAATATTAATGACTTTCTTTGGTCTGGTGTTTTGGCTTATTTTATTTTTGCCATTTTCACGATTCCGGGGGATTACTGGATTATTGAACAGTCTCATTTTAAACAAGATTTTATTCATTGCTTACTGGGATTGCTGAATGGTGCTGTCTGTCTTTTGTTCCTTTATATTTTTTCACATTTTACCAAGCTGAAGCCTTTTTTTGCTTATGCAGCCATGTTTGCTGTGTTTTGGGCTGTGGTCTCTACGACTTGGTTGACCATGTCGGTGCATACTGAAGCTTTGCGTCATCAAGCGATGATGATCATCTGCATGATTTATGTCTTGGGGTATTTGCTGACTGGAGTAAAACCAGGATATGTTTTTATGACTGGTGTAGTGGCTGCTGGGGTTTCATTTTTAGTCCTGATCTCGACTTTGGTCAATTTTGATGCGATCGTGATGGGGCGTGTGATGTTTGGTAGCTGTTTGCTGGGTTTTATCATCAGTCGTATGATTTACGCCCGCGAGCGTATCATTTTTTTAAATATTCGCCGCGCTAAAATTAGTGAAAAAATACATCGAATTCATACCTCAGAATTGCTGCATTTAAGTCAAAATGATGAGCTGACGAAGATATCAAATCGGCGTAATTTTGACGAAATGATGGATACCTATTATGAGCAATCACGTCAGGATGAAACACCCTTATCGATTTTGTTTATCGATGTTGATTTTTTCAAAAAATATAACGACTTTTATGGTCACCAAAAGGGCGATGATGTGATTTCATCGATTGCAAAATCTATTAAAAATGCGATTCGACATATGGATTTTGTGGCGCGTTATGGCGGCGAAGAGTTTGTGGTGTTATTGCCAGAAACCGATGCACATGGCGCTTATGCGGTGGCTTCGAATATTTACCGAGCGATTGAGCGTTTGGAAATTCCGCATGAAATGTCTGAAGTGTCTCCATTTGTCACCATTAGTTTAGGGATTACAGTTTTTAAAGGCGAGGTAGATTTGAGTAAAGTCGAATTATTGGGTATCGCAGATCAGGCGTTATACCGTGCCAAGCAATTGGGACGTAATCAGATTTATTATCAGCCTTTAACCACATCGACGTGTATAGAATGAATCGCTAAAATAAAAAAAACCGCTCTTATGAGCGGTTTTTTTGACATTCAACAAACTTATTTGTTTTTGTCTTTTAACTGAGGAACAGCAGAACCAGTACCGACTGCAAGCAAACCAGTATTGGTATAAATACCAAGTTTCGCACGAGTATCTGTGATGTCCAAGTTACGCATAGTTAACTGACCAATACGGTCCATTGGCGTAAACATTGAATCGCCTTTCTCCATCGTCAAACGCTCAGCTTCATAAGTGAGGTTTTCAGATTCAGTGTTCATGATGGTGTAGTCATTACCACGACGAAGCTCTAAAGTTACTGTACCAGTGATGGCTTTCGCAACCCAACGCTGTGCAGTTTCACGAAGCATTAATGCTTGAGAGTCGAACCAACGACCTTGGTAAAGTAAGCGGCCTAAACGTAGACCGTTAATACGATACTGTTCAATCGTGTCTTCGTTATGAATACCGGTAACCAAGCGCTCATAAGCAATATGTAGAAGTGCCATACCTGGTGCTTCATAAATACCGCGAGATTTTGCTTCAATAATACGGTTTTCGATTTGGTCAGACATACCTAGACCATGACGACCACCAATACGGTTGGCTTCAAGAATGAACTCAACAGGGTCTTCGATACGTTGACCATTGATTGCAACAGGGAAGCCTTCTTCAAAAGTAATCGATACTTCTTCAGCTTTAACTTCTACGTCGTCTTTCCAGAATGCAACGCCCATGATTGGGTCAACAATTTTGATCCCTGCATTGAGGTATTCAAGATCTTTTGCTTCGTGGGTCGCACCCAACATGTTTGAGTCAGTTGAGTAAGCTTTTTCTTTTGACATTTTGTAGTCAAAGCCGTTGTCGATCAAGAATTGCGACATTTCAGCACGGCCACCTAATTCATCAATAAACGTTTGGTCTAACCAAGGTTTATATATTTTAAGTGCAGGGTTGGTTAACAAACCATAACGGTAGAAACGTTCAATATCGTTTCCTTTATAGGTTGAACCATCACCCCAGATGTTTACATCATCTTCTTTCATTGCGGTAACAAGCATAGTCCCTGTTACTGCACGACCCAACGGCGTCGTGTTGAAATACGGTACACCGCCAGTTGAAATGTGGAACGCACCACATTGAATCGCAGCAATACCTTCAAGTGCAAGCTGTAAACGGCAGTCAACTAAGCGAGCTTTTACTGCGCCATACGCTTCCGCTTTTTTTGGAATCGCATCGTAGTCGTCTTCATCAGGCTGACCTAAGTTTGCTGTATAAGCATAAGGTTCTGCGCCTTTTTGTTTCATCCACAAAAGTGCAGCTGAAGTATCTAGACCACCAGAGAAGGCAATACCAACTTTTTTGCCAACTGGGACATTCTGCAAGATAGTTGCATTATCAGTCATTGTTAATCCTAACGATATAAATATAGGCACCGAGAATGGGTGGCCTGAAAGAATACATATGTCCGCGATTGTAGCACTTTTCCAAATGGTTTTTCTAAAAAATCATAGGGCTTTAAAAATATTAAAGCTCATGTGCATATCGATACTGTTGAAAAAATTCTAGATAAAATCGGTTTCTATATTGTGTGCCCAATTTTTGTCTTTTTAGAAGATGTTTGGGCTATAAATTAATCAGGAAAGTGGTGCAGTTGGTTTGGCTTTAAATTGGTATGACCGATATTGTGTGATTTTTCCAATTTTTGAGTATTAAGCTGGGTTTAAGTTGGGTGATTATTTTTTATATTATTAGACTAAAGTCTAAACTTGGCATTATTTACATAAAAATATCAGTAAAAACAATGATTTTAATTTGATTGAAATATGATCTAGTTTATAAAGGTGGTTAATATTGGTCATACCAATATTAACTTTTAATTGAAGTTTTACTTCATTTTAAATCAAAATAAGCCAAGTATAAGTCATTATTGGTTTGTTTCTCTTTACGATTGCTTATATTGGTCTGTCCAATATTGGCAAAAGTGCCAATAATATGCTCAAAATTAAATCTTAGTAAGCATTTCAAGGAGATGACAATGCTTCAATGGCAGCAAATGTATGACCCGATGGGAAATATTTGGATTTCAAGTCTAATAGCACTGATTCCGATTATCTTCTTCTTTTTGGCGCTCGCGGTATTTCGTTTAAAAGGCAGTGTGGCGGGTACGATCACCGTTGTACTTGCACTTCTTGTCTCTTTATTTGCCTATAAGATGCCTGTGCTGATGGCATTCGCATCGATGGCTTATGGTTTCCTCTACGGTTTATGGCCGATTGCATGGATCATTATTGGTGCTGTATTCCTGTATAAAATTTCAGTGAAGACAGGCCAGTTCGACATCATTCGTTCTTCTATTCTCTCAATTACTGAAGATCAGCGTTTACAAATGCTGTTAGTGGGTTTTGCTTTCGGTACCTTCTTAGAGGGTGCGGCAGGCTTTGGTGCTCCTGTGGCAATTACCGCTGCGCTATTAGTAGGTTTGGGCTTTAAACCTTTATATGCAGCAGGTCTATGTCTAATCGTAAACACAGCACCTGTGGCTTTTGGTGCGATGGGTATTCCAATTATCGTTGCTGGACAAGTATCTGGTGTCGATACGATGGAAATCAGCCAAATGGTGGGTCGTCAGCTACCATTTATGGTGCCAATCGTATTGTTCTGGATTATGGCAATTATGGACGGCTGGCGCGGTGTTAAAGAAACATGGCCAGCAGTTGTGGTGGGTGCAAGTAGCTTTGCAATTGCACAATACTTAACTTCTAACTTTGTTGGTCCAGAATTACCCGATATTACGGCTGCAATTGCATCCTTGGTTTCTTTAACAATTTTGTTTAAATACTGGCAGCCGAAGCACATTTTCCGTTTTGCAGATCAAGACGCAACGATGAGTGAAGATGTGGCTGCACAAAAACAGCAAAAATACACTGTAGGACAAATTGCAAAAGCATGGTCTCCATTCGCAATTTTAACTGTGATGGTGACGATCTGGAGTGTGAAACCGTTTAAGGATTTATTTGCCAAAGATGGTGCATTGCATGATCTCGTGATTTCAATCAAAGTGCCATTTTTGCATCAAATGATTCAAAAAATGCCGCCAGTGGTTGCTGAAATTAAAGATTATGACGCGATTTATAAGTTTGATTGGATTTCAGCAACAGGAACTGCGATCTTTATTGCAGCATTGATCACCATTGCCTATTTGAAGATGAAACCGAAAGATGCTGTGGTAACTTTTGGTGAAACCCTGAATGAGTTAAAAGTTCCAATTTATTCAATTGGTATGGTGTTGTCTTTTGCTTTTATCGCAAACTATTCGGGTATGTCTTCGACCTTGGCTTTGGCCCTTGCACATACAGGTTCGGCATTTACGTTCTTCTCACCTTTCTTGGGTTGGTTGGGTGTATTCCTCACGGGTTCAGATACTTCTGCCAATGCACTGTTTTCAGCGCTTCAAGCCACCACAGCTCAGCAAATTGGTGTGCCAGAAGTTTTACTGGTGGCAGCCAATACCAGTGGTGGTGTGACCGGTAAGATGATTTCACCTCAATCGATTGCGATTGCGTGTGCGGCGGTAGGACTGGTTGGTAAAGAGTCTGATTTATTCCGTTTTACCTTAAAACACAGTATAACGTTCACAATTATGATGGGTATTATGATTACTCTACAAGCCTATGTGTTCCCATGGATGATTCCATAACACAAATTGTGTATCAACGTTAAGGAAAGCAGATGAAAGTCTCCGATAAAGCTGTACAAAGCCTGCGTGTATTGATTGAACAAAGCAATATGCAAGTTGGAGACCGTCTGCCTGCTGAAAGAAAACTGTGTGAACAGCTTCAAGTCTCTCGCTCTTCTTTAAGAGAGGCCATTTCGCAGTTGACCAGCATGGGTATGTTGGTCAGCAAAGTAGGGGCGGGGACTTTTTTAAAACAATTACCAGCAACTTGGTCCAGTTATCAAATCGTACAACCGATTAGTAATTTGATAAGTGAAGATCCTGCCTACCGATTTGATGTGCAAGAGGCGCGCATTATTTTAGAAGGTGGAACAACTTGGTATGCAGCACAACGCGCAACCCAAGAAGATCTGGTGAACATCAGACATCATTATGATCAGATTAACCATTTTCAGGCTTTGGGAAATGATGACGAGGCGGCTCGTGCAGATGCGAAATTTCATTTAGCGATTGCTGAAGCCTCTCATAATTTGGTTTTGATTCAGATGATGCGTGGTCTGTTTGATTTGTTGCAGTTCAACGTCGCTTTGGGACGCCGAAAAGTCTATAGCGAAGCACACCGTTTTGATCAATTGCATGATCAGCACTTTCAAGTCATGAATGCAATTGAACGCCGTGATCCAGAAGCTGCACGTAAAGCAGTCTGTGGACACATTGAGTTTGTAGTACAACAGGTGCGAATGATTGATGAGGAAGAAGCTCGTCGTCAGCGCGCCAGTCGATTAAACAGGATATAAGCATGATTATTTCTTCTGCCAATGACTACCGTGAAGCGGCACGACGTCGTTTACCTCCATTTTTATTCCATTACATCGATGGTGGTGCGTATGCAGAATATACCCTGAAGCGCAATGTAGAAGATTTATCAAAAATTGCTTTGCGCCAGCGTGTATTGAACGACATGTCGCAGTTAAGTTTAGAGACCAAACTGTTTGATGAAACTTTGTCGATGCCTGTTGCATTATCTCCTGTGGGTTTAACAGGCATGTATGCACGCCGCGGTGAAGTTCAAGCTGCGGTCGCTGCAGATAAAAAGGGTATTCCTTTTACGCTTTCTACCGTTTCAGTGTGCCCAATTGAAGAAGTGGCGCCTGCAATTCAGCGTCCAATGTGGTTCCAGCTCTATGTACTACGTGATCGTGGTTTTATGAAAAATGCCTTGGAACGTGCTAAAGCGGCAGGATGTTCAACGTTGGTGTTTACCGTGGATATGCCTGTTCCGGGGGCGCGCTATCGTGATGCCCATTCGGGTATGAGTGGTCCAAATGCAGCAATGCGCCGTTATATGCAGTCGTGTTTCCACCCACACTGGGCGTGGAATGTCGGCATGATGGGACGTCCACATGACTTGGGCAATATTTCTAAATATTTAGGCAAACCTACAGGTCTAGAAGATTATATTGGTTGGTTAGGTTCTAACTTCGATCCGTCTATTTCGTGGAAAGACCTTGAGTGGATTCGTGAGTTTTGGGATGGTCCAATGGTCATTAAAGGAATTCTGGATCCTGAAGATGCTAAAGATGCAGTGCGTTTCGGTGCAGATGGGATTGTGGTTTCAAACCATGGTGGTCGTCAGCTCGATGGCGTTTTATCTTCTGCACGCGCACTTCCACCAATTGCAGATGCAGTCAAAGGTGATATTAAAATCCTCGCGGATTCGGGTATTCGTAATGGTCTAGATGTTGTGCGTATGCTGGCGTTGGGTGCAGACACGTGTATGCTTGGTCGTGCCTTTGTTTATGCTTTAGGTGCAGCAGGCGGTGAAGGTGTTTCAAATCTTTTAGAATTGATTGATAAAGAAATGCGTGTTGCTATGACCTTAACAGGTGCAAAAACCATTGCCGATATTACGTCTGACTGTTTAGTGAAGTTAGAACGAGAGTTGGCTGAGTAAACCCTTCTAATAAAAGCGAATGAATATAAAGAAGCATCCTTTGCCTCATTTTGAATTAAAAAATTTAAGTTCAATTACGTAGGCGATACCTTACTTTTCAAGGATGAAAAGTAACAAAAATCCTTTGTTGGGCGAGGGGTACATCCTGTACCCCCGCCCAACGGCGGCATCCATGTCGCCACACCACATCGAATACCGTGATCAATACACTTAAAATATTAATGTGTTATTTCGTAATCTAGCTTTATTGAAAAGCTCAAAAAATTAATGGGCAGGATATAAAATGCAATCCAATTTAGATGCACAGCAAACTATTCAAAAGCTCATCACTATTGTGGGTAAACAACACGTTTTAACCGAAGATAAAGATACACGTTTATACCGCCAAGGTCGCCGTTATGGTGTAGGAAAAGTACTGGCTGTTGTTGCACCGGGGTCATTACTTGAACAGTGGCAAGTACTACAAGCGGCTGTTGATGCAGATTGTATTGTGATTATGCAAGCAGCCAATACAGGTTTGACCGGTGGTTCAACACCTTTTGGCGATGACTATGACCGTCCTGTGGTTCTGATCAGCACGCGTCGTTTGGTTGGCATTCAGGTCATTAATGACGGTCAGCAAGTGATTTGTCTACCCGGTGCAACACTAGATCGACTTGAAAAAGAATTGGTGCCATTTAATCGAGAGCCACACTCGGTGATTGGTTCATCGTGTATTGGGGCTTCGGTTTTAGGTGGTGTCTGTAATAACTCAGGCGGTGCTTTGGTGCGCCGTGGTCCTGCTTATACTGAGCTGGCATTGTATGCCCGTGTCAATTACGGGGGTCAGTTAGAGTTGGTGAATCACTTGGGGGTGAACCTCGGAGAAACACCTGAGGAAATCCTGAGCAAACTTGAAACGAAAGATTATCAAATCAGCGATATTATCAATAACTCAGGCTGCTGCGCATCGGACCATCGTTATGGACATGATGTTAAACAAGTTGATGAAAATACGCCTGCACGTTTTAATGCTGATCCGTCTCGTTTATATGAAGCATCGGGTTCGGCAGGTAAAGTATGTGTTTTTGCCGTACGTTTAGATACCTTTGAAAAAATTCCAAGTCAGGTATTCTACGTCGGTACAAACTCACATGATGATTTGACTGCGATCCGCCGTTTTTTACTAAAAGACTTGCCGCGATTACCGATTGCAGGGGAATATATCCACCGCGTGGCTTATGACATTGGGGCGGAGTACGGTAAAGACACCTTCATGTTCATTGAAAAACTCGGCACAGCCAAAGTACCTGCTGCATTTGCAATGAAAGATAAGGTCGATGCGTACTTAGAAAAATTTGGTATGAAAGGACTGTCAGATAAAGTTTTACAGCTGGTGACCAAATTCATGCCCAATCATTTACCGAAACGGATGAATGCTTTTCGTGATCTGTATGAACATCATTTGGTTATTCGGATTGAAAATCAAGATGTCGAGCAAGTAGAAAGCTTTTTAAGACAATATTTCCAAGATAAAACCTCAGGTGATTTTTTCCACTGTAGCGAGGAAGAAGGACGTAAAGCATTTTTACATCGTTTTGCCGTTGCAGGTGCAGCAATTCGCTATCGGGATACGCACCGTTCAGAAGTTGAAGATATTGTAGCTCTGGATATCGCATTGCGTCGTAATGATCGCCAGTGGGTGGAAACCTTACCCAAAGAGATGGATGATCTGATTGTTCATAAACTCTATTATGGTCACTTTTTATGTCATGTGTTTCATCAGGACTATATTGTGAAAAAAGGTGTAGATCCTTTGGCGATGGAACACCAAATGTGGCATTTACTGGATGCACGTGGGGCGGAATACCCGGCTGAGCATAATGTCGGACATTTATATGTGGCAAAACCTGCACTACGAACGCATTACGAAAAGCTTGATCCAACCAATAGTTTTAATGTGGGTATTGGTCAAACCAGTAAGCTGAAGCGTTGGCAGTAAAGGGCTTTGGGCTAAAAAACTAAACCAGTGAGGGCAACATCACTGGTTTTTTTATTATCGGATGTTTTTGAGAGCTCAGTTGAATTGACCGGAGATACCAAGAATTTTTTATAAATTGTCATCCCAATATTTTAAAAAACAGCTAAAGTAGTATGCAACAAGTTGCAAAGCCAATGATAAGGATTCATGATGACAACCAATAGCTATGCACATATTTTAAAACCCTTACATTTGGGTTTTACTACCATTAAAAACCGTGTGGTGATGGGCTCCATGCATACGGGCTTGGAAGATCGTTTTTATAATTATCCAAAATTGGCAGCATACTTCGGTGAGCGTGCTAAAGGTGGTGTCGGCCTGATCATTACAGGCGGGATTTCTCCAAACCGTCAAGGTTGGCTTCTTCCTGCGGGCGGTACGATGAATACGCTGGGGGATATTGCTCCGCATCGTTTGGTGACACATGCCGTACATAAACATGGCGCAAAAATTTTAATGCAAATTTTGCATGCTGGACGTTATGGCTACCAACCTTTTGTTGTTTCTGCCAGCCCAATCAAGTCGCCGATTTCGCCTTTTAAACCGCGTCAAATGTCTGAAAAACAAATCTTGAACACCATTGATGACTATGTTAACTGTGCCAGTCTTGCCAAAAAGGCAGGCTATGACGGTGTAGAAATTATGGGTTCAGAAGGTTATTTACTGAATCAATTCTTAAGCCGTCATGTGAACCAACGTGAAGACCGTTGGGGTGGGCCGATTGAAAACCGTATGCGTTTTGCGGTCGAAATTGTCAAAGGGATACGTGCACAAGTCGGCGAGAAGTTTATTATTTGTTTCCGTTTGTCATTGCTGGATTTAGTGCATGACGGCAATACCATGCAAGAAGTGGTTACGATTGCGCAAGCACTAGAAAAAGCAGGCATTACCTTATTGAATACAGGGATTGGCTGGCATGAAGCGCGTATTCCGACCATTGTGACTTCGGTACCACGTGCTGCTTTTGTTGACTATACTGCGGAAGTGAAAAAGCACGTGGCTGTACCAGTGATTGCCTCAAACCGTATTAACATGCCAGATACCGCAGAAGATATTTTGGCATCGGGCAAAGCCGATATGGTGCAAATGGCACGTCCGTTATTGGCTGATGCTTTTTGGGTGAATAAAACAGCGACCAATCGTGTCGATGAAATCAATACGTGTATCGCCTGTAACCAAGCATGCTTAGATCATACCTTTAAAAACCAACGTGCTACTTGTTTAGTCAACCCGCGTGCGGCGTTTGAAACTGAGTTGGTTTATTTGAAAGCGAAACAATCGAAACGGGTCGCGGTTGTTGGCGGAGGTGTCGCAGGTATGTCAGCCGCGACGGTTGCAGCCAGTCGTGGACACCAAGTGACATTGTTTGAAGCAAGTCATGAGGTGGGTGGACAGTTTAACTTGGCAAAAGTTGTACCAGGCAAAGAAGAGTTTCATGAAACCATTCGTTATTTCAAAGTGCAGATTGAAAAAACGGGAGTCGATTTACGTTTAAACACCAAAGTGAATCGTGAGCAGCTTGAGCGTGAAGGCTTTGAAGAAATTATTATAGCTACAGGTGTTGTGCCACGTGCATTACGTATCGAAGGGAGTGATTCACCGCAAGTCTTGTCTTATGCAGAAGTGTTACGCGGCGCACCTGTCGGTCGAAAGGTTGCTGTGATTGGTGCTGGAGGGATTGGTTTTGATGTGTCTGAGTATTTATTGAAACCAGAGCATCAACCTCAGCCACAACCGCTTGCAGATTGGCAACGTGAGTGGGGTGTAGATCCAAACCCGAATTATGTCTCTGAAGGAGGCACGCAGGCCGCAGAAGTTCATCCGCCTGTTCGTGAGATTTATTTATTACAACGTAAAACCTCTGCACTTGGAGCAGGTTTGGGTAAGACTTCGGGCTGGGTACACCGTGCACAGTTGAAAAAGCATGCAGTACGTATGTTACGTGGAGTTCAGTACAAAGCTGTGACTGATGAAGGGCTTTGGGTGGATATGGCAGGACAAGACCAATTGCTACGTGTCGATACCATCGTTGTGTGTGCAGGACAGGAGTCGGTGAAAGATCTGATGCCAAGTGCTGAGCAAAATACACTAGCGAATTATCACATTATTGGTGGTGCTAAATTGGCAGCTGAGCTAGATGCGAAGCGTGCGATTCGTGAAGGTGCCGAAATCGCTTCGAAATTATAAACTTTTGATGAAACAATATGCAGTTGATTGCTTTGACGGTAAGTTTTACTTGTCATCAAAACAAAAGCTCCGTATGATGGCGCACATGGAAGCGTGGCAGAGCGGTTTAATGCACCGGTCTTGAAAACCGACGAGGGCTTATACCCCTCCGTGAGTTCGAATCTCACCGCTTCCGCCAAATTTGAAAAGCCCTCTGTAGTTACAGAGGGCTTTTTTTATTTCGTGTTTTTTATCACAAGTTAATCCTTATTAAGTTATGGACTGAATAACTTTATTGAGTATGGGATTGGAATATATAGAAAATTAGGATTTAATTTTCAGGAAATAAAAAATTGCACTTAAATGTAATCTGAAAGAAAAATACCCAATTTTTGATCATTGGGCCTGTAATACTTTGATTTGGCGGGGTTAATAAATGATGTTGCTCTATTTTGGAGATATTACTTTTGATTTGTCATAGTGCTTTTTGCACAAAAATTTAAAAGATAATTTTTGTTAAACTATTAAAATATAAGGAACAATTGCTGGGTATAAACTTTGCCAAATTTAGAAAATTTACTTCGAAATGCTACATGTGAATGTATTTCGTTGATCTGACTTTCAAAAGTTTGCTTACTGTGTTTGTTATCTAATACTTTAATAAGACTATCTTGGTTTCAACCAAGTTATCACCGATGATAGCCGACTATTTCTTCCAGCAGATCTTACTTAAATCTTTTAAGGTGAGCTTTATGCAACACAGCCTTTATTAGAAAAATATTATAAATTTATTGGATAAGTATCAGAACTTTGTTCAATTTAGGAAGATAAATTCATAAAATCTGTTAATTGAATTTAAAGAGAGATATCTATAGTCATGTCAATTATTGGATTTGACAGGATTTTCCCTTTTTCGAGCTTAATTTACCTAGAGGGTGAGGTCTTTTAAAATTTTATGTAACAAAGCCTTTTAAAAAATCATAGTTTGAATTATAAAAATAAATATACTTTTAATGTAATAAAGATACTAATAACAAGGATTAGAACATGAAGAAACTATATAAAGTAATGCCTAAATTTTTAGGAGGATTGATCTTTCTTGGGATCTCCGTTCCAGTATTTGCTGCTGTGGCAACAAGTACTTTAACAGTAACAGCCAATGTTCAACCTACATGCTTAATTAACAATGCAACTTTAGCATTTGGTGAATATCATCCAGTGACTACGCATGCCAATGCTAACTTAGATGGAGCGACAACAGTTGCGGTCACATGTACAAACGGTACGGCTGCTAAAATCTATTCCTCTACGCCAACTGCACAACGGAATATGACTAATACCGTAGGGGTACAAGTGCTGAATTATCAGCTCTATACGGATTCAACTCGGCAGACTGTATTAGGCACCACAGATGCAAGTGACACTATTTTAGTAACAGGAACAGGCGTAGCTCAAGCAATTAATCTTTTCGGTACAATTCCACAAAATCAGCAAGTTACAACAGGTAATTACACAGGCACTGCAAATCTGACAATTTCTTATTAATCGTATTGTTTATTTAAGGAGGCCAGATATATGCTTTTGAGGACGGTTGGTTATGGCCTTCTTTTCAGTACATCTATAAGCCATGCAATGAGCATTTCTCCTATTTTGGTAGATTTATCTCCGCAAAAAAAAGTAGCGTCAGTTACCTTGGTGAATACATCGGATAAAAAACTGAGATATCAGGTGAATAGTTTGTCTTGGTCACAAGTGGACGGAAAAAATAAATATCAAGAAACAAAAGATTTATTGGTTGTTCCTGCAATGGTTGAAATAGCCCCAGGAGCTAGCCAAATATTTAGAGTTACCTCACGGCATCCACAGGCCAATAGCATCGAGAAAAGTTATCGTCTGGTGCTTGAGAATCTGACCGTAGATGAGCCCAAAGATTTAGCGAAAGCAAATCAACTTATTTTTCGTATTAGCCATGATATTCCAGTTTTTTTAGCACCTCTCCAGCAAAAAAACACTTCATCACGTTGGATAAAATGTACGGCTCCAGTTGGTAAGGGATGCATACGAATTGAGAATACTGGAACTGGACGGATTAGTTTTTCTGACCTATACATTCAGAGTAAAAATTGGAAACAGGACTTAAATGTCAATGATACTGTGCTTGCTGGGGCGTGGAGGCAATGGATATATGACCTGCCCAACAGTGATTCTATGCCGATCACGATTCAATTAAAGACCTTAGATGGAATAATAGAACCCGTTCAGGGGCCATAACTCAATTTAAAAAATGAATGAAAATGAAAAATGTATATATCTTTTTCAAGGCAGTTTTTATTACGAAGATTTTTAATTAAACCTAATTCAATTTCATGGGTGATTGCGTTTCATGTGTTGATTCCCTCTGTTGTAAATGCATCTACCCCGATTGCTTCTAACAAAGCTTTGACGTTGTCATCCACGACAAGTGATCTATTGCATCGGGAAAATATATCTCAATTGAAAAATAATACACAGAGTGGTCAGCGTGAATATCAGTCACAAGAGGCTGAAACGCTTTTAGTTGAAATTATCATTAATACACAACGGTTACCCGATATTTATCGGATAGAAAAATTGCAAGATGGTCGCCTTGTATTGCCTTTAGAGGTGTGGCACTTGACACGCTTAAAGCCAGTATCAGACGTAATTGAATTGGTGGATAAAAATCAGGGGTACGCTCTCGACTCAATTCAGGGACTAAGTTATAGCATTGATCAAAACACTTTAACTTTAGAGATATATGCGCCTATAGAAGCTTTCCAAACAAGCTCAATAAATATCCGTCCAAAAGAGGAACGGTTACCCAAAAGTACAACTCATGGGGTATTCATAAACTATGACTTAAGTGCGGTCCATACAGATCGTCATCAAACTAGTTACGCGGGCTTAATGGAAGGGATTGTTTTTAATGATTGGGGAACGGCCATGCTTGGGGCAGTCGTTCGTGTAAATGAACATAATAATGAAACGATTCGGACAGATACTTACTGGCAAAAAGATTTACCTGCTCAAATGCAATCTTTGGTGATCGGAGACACAATTGACTTTGCAAGTGATTGGAGTAGACCAGCGCGATTTGCTGGTTTTCGCTGGGGACGAGATTTTTCACTGCAACCTGGCTATATTTCTTATCCGATGCCTTCGATTTCTGGATCTGCCGCGCTTCCATCTACTATAGATATTTTAGTCAATAATCAAAAAACTCAAATGCAAACAGTGAATTCTGGGCCTTTTGATTTAACCAATATTCCAGTCGTGACAGGATCTGGTGAATTAAATTTGATTGTGCGCAATTTATTAGGGCAACAGACTCTGATTACAAAAAGTTATTACACTTCTCCTAAATTGCTGGAGAAAGATGTAGTTGATTTTTCATTTCAGGCTGGTTTTTTGAGGGAAAATTATGGGGTGAAGAGTAATGACTACGGCGCTTTTTTTTCATCTGGGCTTTGGCGACAAGGCTTAAGTAAATTGACCACGGTAGAAGGTCGGTTTGAATTACAGGAAGATCGGCAAGCGATCGGTGGCATTATAGATCAAGTTTTGGGTGATTTCGCTTTAGTACGGTTGGGGGGAGGGATATCGAATGATAAAGATCATCAGGGGGGGCATTATTTAGTGGGTCTGGAACGTACCAGTTTAGCTGGGGCAGGATCTATACGATGGGAATACTTTGATAAAAACTATCATCAATTTGCCTCAATTGAGGATGAAATTAAACCTAGGGAACGTATTATTGCCGGTTATGGGCTGCCTGTTTCAAAACATATTTCAGCAGGTTTAAATTACACAAGTCAATCGGATTGGGATGGAGATTTATTTCAATTGTTGTCTGTGAGCTTAAGTATCTCCTTTCCAGAAAATATATTTTTAAATACCTATGCAACGAAAAACTTAGATACTCAGCAAGGGTGGAGTGGAGGTCTTAGTCTTACCATTCCTCTTGATAAACAGCGAAGTGCAGCGTCCAGTATAGTACGAGATTCTAGTGGTCAACAGATCACAACGATAGAGCTGAATCAGTCTGTACCGTCTGGCCTAGGATTTGGGTGGGGTCTACGTGCAAGTGATGATCCTCAGCAACGGCTTTATACAAACCTCGTATGGAATACAAATAAGGGACAATTGGTTGCAGAAGCTGTAGAAAATTCAGATTGGAATACATCAGTACGATTAGCTGCCAATGGAACAGTCGGTTGGTTTAATCATCTGTTTTTTGCTACACAAAATCTTGGACAGCAGAGCTTTGCAGTCGTCAAAGTTGGGGATTTTGCTGATATTCCAATATATCGTAGTAATCAATTGGCAGCACATACGAACAATCAAGGTTTAGCTCTCATCCCCAATTTATTACCTTATCAAGAAAATAAAATTAGTATCGATCCAACAGAATTACCTTTAGATGCGGAAATTCAGGGAATTGAAGATTTTCCGCAACCCTATGCCAGAAGTGGAATATTTGTAAATTTACCTGTTCGTAGATCGCATAATATTTTAATGACGATCTTACAAGCTGATAACGCCGTGGTGCCTTTAGGAGCGAAAGTAAAAATAGGAGGTCGGACTGATGAGTTTATCGTAGGTAAAAGGGGCGAAGTCTATTTAATAGATTTAGTAGAAAAAAATCACATGACAGTCACATGGGAAAATGAAAAATGTGAGTTAGAAATAACGCCAAACTTAAATGCTCCACATGGCACTGAATTTCCTCCTTTGATTTGTGCAGCGTCGCAAGCTGTACAGCCTTAACATTCGAGTTATCAAATGCGTTATATCTTGATTTTATTCATTCAAAAGCAAAATTCTTCCTCATGAAATTACCTCGGTTCTTAATTAACGCTGCGCAGGAGGCAAGTTTGAAAAAAGTAAAAGGTGTTAAAACTTTTGCGGTTTTTTTAATAAGTTACTTTGCACTTAGCGCTAATGCTGCACATTTGGGTGTATACCCACTCGGATTAGAACTCGATGTTAAGCAAAATAGAGGCATTATCACTGTGACAAATTCGGGGAGAGAGTGCGTTTCTATCCAAGCAGAAACATTAGCTTGGCTACAAGAAAATCATGAACAATACTATTTCTCTTCAAATAGTATTTTGGTCGAACCGCAGATTTTTACTATTTTACCGGGGAAATCACAGGAATTGACGCTAAAAAATACGTTTAGTGCAGATATAGACCAAGAAACCGCATACCGACTTTTGCTGACAGAAATGCCAAATACTGCTTCCTCAAGCGTTAATCGCTTTGAACCTGAACCGAAAGGACTGACAACTCTATTACAATTCAGTCTTCCTATTTATATCAAACCATTGACAAGCATAGGGATTCAACAATGGCGAGCATATTACAATGAAAAGGGAAATATCGTTTTGGAGTTGAATAATAAAGGTAATGTACATATACGAGTGAATCATATTTTCATTTATGAGGATACGGACACTGTTTCACATAGGTTAAAACCAAAAAATTTCGTGATTTTTCCTCAGAAAACTGAAATTTGGGAATTTAAGCCGAAATCAAACAACTTAATCAAAACGATTCGATTAGAGATCGAAACGGATGAAGAGGTACAAACACGAATCTTAGCTGTGAGCGGTATATGAATAAGCGCATTAATTTTTATGTGTGCTATGGTCAAAGAAGGAATAAAAATATGAAAAAAACTATAGGAATGCTGTCAATATTATGTTTGGGTATGTGCTCACAATCCGTGATGGCACTTTGTGTAGGATGTTCCTGTTCAGCAAATAGTAGTTCTGTTGTTTTCGGCACATATAACCCTATAGCCAATTCACAAATGAATGCAACTGGAAATATTGCTGTGACTTGTCGCGCTGTGCTTAGTTTACTTGACGCACCTTATACAATTTCTTTGAGTAAAGGAAATAGTACGTTGTATAGTCCTCGTAAAATGTCCAATGGCATAGGTACATTGGATTATAATTTATATACTTTGCCCGAACGCACGCAAATTTGGGGAGATGGTACGGGCGGTACGAGTACGGTAAGTGGTCAAATCAAATTTCTACAACTATTACAGAATGTAACGGTGAACCATACTATTTACGGCACTATTCCCGCCAATCAAACAGCAGTAAAAGCTGGAAATTATAGCGATACCGTGATCGTTACAATTTCTTATTAACCCGTAATATTTAAATGGCCAGTAGTATTTCTTATTTTTGATATGGGTTTTTAAAACTATTATTAATATTATAGTTATTCTTAATAAAAATAATGATGCTTTAATTTAGAAATCTAAGATGTGTCCTTGTTTTGATCCCAGTTTAATGTTTGAGGTAATACTTCGAACTTTTTGTGGTTTATTGCTAACTTTTAAAAAGCAAAATACAGAACCAAACTATATTTGATAATGCTAATAATTATCATTTAGATTGTAATTTAGGATTTTTAATGTATTATTTGTGAAAATTTTTAATATATTTTTAAGGTTATTGTAATGAGCAGAAAAAAAGTCTCCTTAAAGTGTCCTACTTTTTCTAAATCTAAACTTTATATTTCTATGATGGGTGTAATGCTTTCTTCTGCCGCATTGGCACAAGAAGTACAAGAGAATGCAGCAACATTACCCACAATCGCACTATCTGCGACACATGAGGAAGTGGCTTATAAATCAGGAAATATGGATATTCCTCGTACAGAAGATGATGCACAAGCTTATACTTTTATAGATAGAGAAGAATTAGAACGTTCTGGAGCAACGACAGTAACTGAGGCAATTGCTAAATTACTTCCAATGGCGACATCAACTAATAATTCAAGTTATTTTTCTGCCACATCAAGTCAAATTAATTTACGTGGATTAGGCGCCAATCAAACATTAGTTTTGATCAATGGTCGTCGAAGTGCTGGTACAGGAAATCGAGGTACAGCAGAGTCAACTCAACAACCTAATTTAAATAACATACCCTTAGCCGCAATTGAACGGATTGAAGTTTTACCTACTTCTGCTGCTGCGATTTATGGTAGTGGCGCTGTTGGTGGGGTGATCAACGTTATTCTACGTAAAGATTATGTTGGAACAGAAATTGATTTACGCTATGGAAATACTACTGATGATAAACAACCTGTGAAATCATTCAATTTGGTTTCCGGCTTTTCTCTAGAAGACGGTAAAACCAATGTCATGTTGACTGCATCTAAAAAAGATCAGGATGGTTTATTGGTGAGAGAACGTAATTATAAGAATAAACAACGTGAGAGAATTTTAAAAAATAATCCGAATTCTTTGATCGGAACAACAGTTAATCCACCCGCCGGTAATTTAACCAATATTCGTACAAAAGATGGTTCAGAACTTGTCCCTGGTAGTGGTTCTTCAATAGGACATATTCCTACAGGGTGGGATGGCAATGTGGCCAACTTAGGTAAAGGATATGCCCTAGGCTTAGGTTCAGGTGTAAGCAGTTGGTCTGGCGACTCTCCAATTTTATATGATACGGATACAGAGGCGGTGGGTTTATCCATCAATCGAGATTTTACAGATCGTTTAAATGTTTTTCTTGAAGCTGGTTATGAGAGAGAAAAAGGTTGGGGGTATAATGATGCACCACATGGTTATGGTGTGGTGACTGTCAGTAAAAATAGTCCACATAATCCATTTGGTAAGGATGTATTGGTGAACTATACTTTAGGAGAGGATAGCTTTGGTGCATGGTCTAAGGACACTTTTGAAACTACACAAAAAAAAGCTGCGATGGGATTCACCTTTGATTTGACCCCAGAATGGCTGCTATCAGCTGATTATTCTTGGAGTAAATCTGATATACGTCAGCGCTATATTCGTAAAGGATCCACCAATCCAAAAGCAGTTCAATGGAATAAAGATACTGCAGATAATGTGATTGATTTCATCGAGGACTATACAACTCAACCTTCAGATATTATCCAGAAATATTGGCATTACACTAAGAATAATACTCAACAAACATTAAATGATATATCGATCCGTGCTACAGGTCCTGTTGCAACTTGGTACGCAGGTGATATTCAATTAGCAACAGGCATTGAACATCGACGCTATGAAAGTGAAGGTTTTGCAGATCATCAATACGTCGATAATCCTTGGGTAAAACCTACAGAACGTAAAACACAGGCATCGAGTGTTTATACCGAGTTTAATATTCCGTTAATTTCAGCAGATCAAAATATTCCATTTGCGAAACTGCTTGAAATGCAATTGGCTGCCCGTTACGAGGACTTTAAAGTATCAGCAAAAGTTCCTCAGTATGATGCTAAGGCAGATCCAACCACTGGTTATAAGTCAAAATTGTTAGGATATACTGATTCAGGAACGGCTAATTTTGATGCTTTCACACCAACAGTTGGTTTTAAATTTGCACCAAATGATCAAATCATGTTCCGTGCTTCATATAGTGAAGGTTTTGTTGCACCGACCATGGCACAACTGGCTCTACCAATGATTGGTGAAAATACCAGTACAACCTTAAAAGATCCTGTGACAGGGAAAGTTTTGGATACTAATACAGATATTATTTCTGGTGGGAATCCAAATATTACACCCGAAAAATCGAAAAGTTATAACTTGGGGGTGGTATTAACACCTGAAATGGTTCATAACTTACGTCTATCAGTTGATTATTATCAAATCGAAAAAACTAATAATATAACGTCTTTAAATGCACAATATATTTTGGATAACCAAGATAAATATGGTAGTCGTATCAAACGAGATGTGAATGGCAATATTGAGTCAATTGATACAACATCATTTAATGCTTTAGGTTTAGAAACTAAAGGGATTGACACCAATTTAAGTTATGCTTTTGATAGTGATGTAGGCTATACATCACTTAATCTTGGCTACACCTATGTTAGTGAATATAAGCAGCAGAACTCAGTGACAGTTCCCGTTGCAGACTATGTCGGTGTGGGGAGTAGCAGCGTAGATTATCCGCTTAAACATCGAGCAAATGCGTCTATTTATTTAGAACCAAACGACATTTGGGGCTTTGGCTGGGCAGCACAGTATTATGGTTCATATACTATTGATAGTGCAGAGGCAATTTTAAACCAAACAGGAACGGATGCTAAAAAGTTAAAGATTGCTGATCAGATTTATCATGATGTTTTTGCTAAAGCGAAATTACCTGTTTCAAAATCAAATAAGATCAGTGCTGCGGAAGTAGGTTTCGGTATTCAAAATTTATTTGATGAATATAGAGTTGATATGTCAAGTTCAACAGGCTATCTCAGTAAATACAGCGATCTGCGTGGTCGACAATATTATTTAAATCTTAAGTTTTCATTTTAATTTTAAAGGATGGAATGGTTATTATCTTTAAGTTAATAGCCATTTTTTTCCTTTTGGAATTTATATATGGAGTATCATATAAATAGTAAAGATAGAGTATATCTAAAAGGATTGTGTGGCTTTAATTATTGATTTATAAAAGTTGATCATGACACAATAAATTATAAAAGATAGATGTACTACGAATTTTAATTAAGTATACAAACCAAACCACAATATGTTTATGTCGATTTTAAACGGGTGAAAGTACTCGATGTAAAAAGCAATGAAGTTGAGTATTGGGTCAAATATCTCATTAAGAGTGACAAAGAAAAAGACGGCTTGGAGTTAGGAGATTACTCACTCGCACTATACAGGGTTGGTTGTGACAATGAAGTCTATAGCATTCGTTCATCTGCTAATTTTAAAAAAAATGGCTCGTTACTTAGTAGTCAAGACTATGCAACAAGTCAGACTCGACCGTTGATACCCAATACTGCTGTGGATTATACCGCCGAGATGTTTTGCCACGTTTTACCGCAACGCCAAAAAGTCGATCGTTTGGAACAACTGGCTCGACGCATTGCGACGGGAGAATATAAATAAGCACCTGCTGTGGATGATTTAATCCATCAGCATGCCTTGTTTTAAGTCAGCTTGTTTACGCAAATAATCCCAGACCAATTTAATCCGTGGCTCGTGTTGTAGGTCGACAAAAGTCAGCATCCAAAAGGTATGTGTGAAGCGGACCTGCTCGGGCAATACTTGTTCTAAGTCGGGTTGGTCATGGGCTAGAAATTGGGGCAAAATGGCCAATCCAGCTCCTGCATTGACTGCGATTTGTTGGGCCAAAATACTGCTACTGCGAAAATTTGCCGTCAAAGGAATGGGTAGCCGTTCCAAGCAATACAGCTCCGAACTATAAATCAGATCGTCAATATAATTGACAAAGCGGTGGGTCGCTAAATCTTCCATCCGCTGAATAGGCGGATGCTGTGCCAGATAGCGCTTGCTTCCATAAATTTTTAAACAGTAATCGGTCAGTCGGGTAATGATGTAGGGACCTGATTTTGGACGGTCAATTGAAATCACAATATCCGCTTCACGATGCGACAGTTTAATCATCTTCGGTACAGGAATCAGATCGATCGTGAGTAGTGGAAATTGCAATGACAGTTCGGCCAATAACTGGGTTAAAAACGCTGTGCCGAAACCCTCAGGTGCGCCAATGCGCACTCGTCCTTCAAGTGGCTGTTGCGGTTTCTGAATTTGCAAAAAGGCCTGTTCCATTTGCTCTACGCGTGGGACCAGTGCCATACCATCAACGGTGAGTTCATACCCTGTGGCTTCACGTTTAAACAGTGGTGTGCCTAAAGCAACTTCTAAAGACTGCACCCGCCGTGCCACGGTACTGTGCTCGACGCCAATAATCCGTGCTGCATTGGTCAGCGTTTTAGCGCGTGCCAAGACCAAAAAAAACTGCAGATGATCCCAATCTACTTTCATTTTTTATTTTCCACATCCTGTGCAAAATTGCACAACCATCGTGCACCAATATGCATTGGTGGTCAAAGTTTTCTTTGCTAGTCTGAGTTGAAAAGCAGAAATTAGATATACGGATTAAGTCGTATGTTTCAACAGTGACACAATAAAAATGAATACCTATGGAGAGGTTATGAATACGGTTTCTAAAATCCAAATTACTACAGCTAAACTTTTGATTAACGGTGAATTTGTCGAGTCTAAAACCCAGCAATGGCAAGATATTATTAACCCTGCAACCCAAGAAGTGATTGGCTTAGTCCCTTTTGCAACACCAGAGGAAATACAAGCCGCGATTGCTTCAGCAAAATCTGCCTTTGCCAGCTGGAGAGAAACCCCGATTCAAGCGCGTATGCGCATTATGCTGAAACTACAGCAACTGATTCGTGACAATGCCAAGAAAATTGCACAGGTACTCACAGCCGAACAAGGCAAAACCTTGGCGGATGCGGAAGGTGATATTCAGCGTGGTTTGGAAGTTGTGGAACATGCGTGTTCAATTGGTACGTTGCAAATGGGTGAATATACCGAAGGTGTGGCACGCGGCGTAGATACTTATACCTTGCAACAACCTTTGGGAGTATGTGCGGGCATTACGCCATTTAACTTCCCAGCGATGATTCCTTTGTGGATGTTCCCTATGGCAATCGTCTGCGGCAATACCTTTGTTTTGAAGCCATCTGAACAAGATCCGCTCTCCACCATGATGTTGGTCGAGTTGGCAATCGAAGCAGGTATTCCCGCAGGCGTACTGAATGTGGTGCATGGCGGCAAAGAAGTGGTCGATGCCCTGTGTACGCATCAAGATATTAAAGCCATTTCTTTTGTTGGTTCAACTGCGGTTGGTACGCATGTCTATAACTTGGCAGGCCAACATGGCAAGCGCGTGCAATCGATGATGGGCGCGAAAAACCATGTGGTAGTGATGCCTGATGCGAATAAAGAACAAACCTTAAATGCCATGGTCGGTGCAGCCTTTGGTGCTGCAGGGCAACGTTGCATGGCGCTTTCGGTTGCAGTCATGGTCGGTGACAGTAAACACTGGATCAATGAATTGGTCGCAAAAGCGAAGACCTTGAGTGTGAATGCGGGACATGAGCCGAATACGGACATTGGTCCTGTGATTTCACCGCGTGCCAAAGCCCGTGTGATTGATCTGATTAACAGTGGTGTAGAACAAGGCGCTGAACTGCTGCTGGATGGTCGTGATATTCAAGTCAAGGGCTATGAAAATGGCAACTTTGTCGGGGCAACGGTGTTTAACCATGTCACCACGGATATGCGCATTTATAAAGAAGAAATCTTTGGTCCAGTTCTGACCATTCTCTGTGTGGATACGTTGGATGAGGCGATTGAACTGGTCAATGCCAATCCATTTGGGAATGGCGTAGGCTTATTTACCCAAAGTGGTGCAGTGGCACGGACCTTCCAAAACCGTATTGATATTGGTCAAGTGGGCATCAATATTCCAATTCCAGTCCCTGTGCCATTCTTTAGTTTCACAGGTTCGCGTGGCTCAAAGCTCGGTGACCTAGGCCCTTATGGCAAACAAGCGGTTCAGTTCTATACACAAACAAAAACCATCACCAGCCGTTGGTTTGAAGACAGCCAAGAAGCAGGGGAAGTCAATACCACCATCAGTTTACGCTAAGGAGTAGCGAGATGAAGATAGCTTTCATTGGTTTAGGGAATATGGGTGGTTCGATGGCACAGAACCTGCTCAAAGCAGGGCAAACAGTGTTGGGCTATGATCTGAGTGAAAAAGCCTTACAACAGTTTGCTGAAAGTGGCGGTGTGGTGTGCGATAGCCCGCATGCTGCGGCTGAGCAGGCAGATGTGGTGATTAGCATGCTACCTGCGGCTAAGCATGTACGTGAGGTGTATTTGGGTGAAACGGGAATTCTGGCAGTGATGCGGGCAGGTAGTCTCTGTATCGATTGCAGTACCATCGATCCGCAAACCATTAAAGATGTGGCTGCCGAAGGACAGCAGCGCCAGATTCAGGTTTGTGATGCGCCCGTTTCTGGTGGCACCATTGGCGCCAAAGCAGGCACTTTGACCTTTATGGTCGGTGCCGATGATGCGACTTATGAGCAAGTGAAGCCCATTCTTAGTTTGATGGGAAAAAACACCGTGCACTGTGGTGCAGTCGGTGCAGGGCAAATTGCTAAAATTTGCAATAACATGATTTTGGGCATTTCCATGGCTGCCGTGGCAGAAGGTATGGCTTTGGGCAGTCGATTGGGCATTGATACACATGCATTGGCAGGGGTGATCAATAGTTCAAGTGGCCGTTGCTGGAGTTCTGAAATCTGTAATCCATGGCCAGATATTAGTCCAAATGCACCTGCAGGACGTGGCTATACCGATGGATTTGCTTCGCAACTCATGCTCAAAGATTTAGGTTTGGCCATTGAAGCGGCAGGCCAAGTCAAGCAACCTGTATTACTCGGTGGTTTGGCACAGCAGTTGTATCAACAACTGTGTTTGCAAGGCAATGCGCATTTAGATTTTTCTAGCATTATCCAGCAGTATTTACCCCGAGAAAATTGATTTAAAAGAAATGAAAGGGTGCAATGAATGCACCCGATAAAAAACCCTTGTCGTGAATAACAAAAAATGTGACTGAGGTGAAAGGATGACTTCAAATTATCAACAAGCGCAGCAAAGCTTTGATTTACAGCAGGCTGCGCAACGGTTTCTATCAGGTTCAATCGATGCACTGAATGCGTGTTATGAGTGTTGTGATCGGCATGCTTTGCCGGGGCAGATTGCTTTGTTTTGGCAGGGTAAAGATGGTCGTAAAGAGCAATATACCTTTCGAGAGTTACAACAACGTGCCAGTCAATTTGCCAACTTTTTAAAGTCGCAAGGGGTGAGCAAAGGTGACCGTGTTTCGGGTTTATTGCCACGCACGCCTGAGCTCATCATTACCATTTTAGCGACATGGCGCATTGGTGCGGTCTATCAACCGCTATTTACTGCATTTGGCCCCAAAGCCATTGAGCACCGTTTACAACTGGCTCAGAGTAAGTTGGTGGTCACTGATGTGGGCAATCGTGACAAATTAAATGAAGTAGACGGTTGCCCTGCAATTGTGACGGTCACGGGAGCCAAAGGCACAGGACTATATCAGGGGGATTATAGTTTCTGGGCAGAGGTCAATCGCCAATCTGATCAGTGCGAATTGGTGATGATGAACATCCAAGATCCGTTCTTGTTGATGTTCACTTCAGGCACGACAGGCCCTGCTAAACCCTTGCAAGTGCCACTCAAAGCGCTGATTGCATTTGGTGCCTATATGCAAGATGCGATTGGTTTAAGAGCTGAAGATTCGTTTTGGAATATTGCCGATCCGGGTTGGGCGTATGGATTGTATTACGGCATTACTGGCCCATTGTTATTGGGTCATCCAACCATTTTCTATGAAGGCGCATTTACCGCAGATAGCCTATGCCAGATCGTTGATGATTATTGCGTGAATAACTTGGCGGGTGCACCCACCGCTTATCGCATGATGATGGCGGCTGATCCGAAGCAAATGGCGAAACTCCGTGGCAAATTCCGTGTCGTCAGCAGTGCTGGTGAGCCATTGAATCCTGAAGTATTTCGCTGGTTCAAGCAAGTATTAGATGCCCCGATCTTTGACCATTATGGCCAAACCGAAGTCGGGATGGTGGTGTGTAATCACCATGCGCTAGAACATGAAGTCCGTGCAGGTTCGGCCGGTTTTGCCAGCCCCGGCTATCGTGTCGTCGCATTGGATGAACAGGGTCAGGAGTTAGGTGCAGATACCCCTGGAATTTTAGCGGTGGATATTAGCCAATCTCCGATGATGTGGTTTGGCGGTTATCAAGAAAGTCGTAAATCACCCTTTATTGGACATTATTATTTAACCGGTGATACCGCTGAAATGCATGCCGATGGCAGCATGAGTTTTGTCGGACGCAGCGATGATGTGATTACTACGTCGGGCTATCGCGTGGGCCCATTTGATGTCGAAAGTGCATTGCTAGAGCATGCTGCGGTCATTGAAGCAGCCGTGATTGGTGTGCCTGATCCTGAGCGTACAGAAGTGATTAAAGCTTTTGTGATTTTATCTGGTGAAAGTGCAGCCAGTACTGAACTCGAAAATGAACTGAGCCAATTTGTGAAAAAACGTTTATCTGCCCATGCCTATCCACGTTTGATTGAGTTTGTGACTGAACTTCCCAAAACACCAAGTGGGAAGATTCAACGCTTTTTACTGCGCAATCAGGAAATTGCTAAGCAACAAACTGCGGCTACTGTTTAAATTGAAGAGATTGTAAGGAAAGGATTTATGCAATTCACTGAGGAACACGTCCTGAGTCAGGACAAGGCGAAAAGTTTTGCCCAAGAACAGATGAAACCGACGGCCAGTGAGTGGGATCGACAAGGTATGTTTTTTGAAGAACAAGTCCTGATTCAGGACATGGCAAAAAGTTTTGCCCAAGAACAAATTAAACCCTATGCCAGTGAGTGGGATCGACAGGGAACTTTTCCTGCGCAAGCCTTACAGCAAATGGGGCAATTGGGTTTTATGGGTATGTTGGTGCCTGAAAAATGGGGTGGTTCGGCAACAGGCAACTTGGCCTATGTACTGGCGTTGGAAGAAATTGCCGCTGCGGATGGTGCAACTTCAGCCATTATGAGTGTGCATAATTCAGTGGGTTGCGTGCCGATTTTGAAATTTGGTACCGAAGAACAAAAGCAGCAATTTCTGGTGCCTTTAGCCAAAGGGGAAATGATCGGGGCTTTTGCACTGACTGAACCACACACAGGTTCCGATGCCGCAGCCATTAAAACCCGCGCCGTGAAAGATGGTGACCATTACATCATCAATGGTGCCAAGCAATTTATTACTTCAGGGCATAACGCAGGCGTGATTATCGTGTTTGCCGTGACCGATCCGAGCGCTGGGAAAAAGGGCATGAGTGCCTTTTTAGTCCCGCGTAATACGCTGGGTTATGAAGTGATTCGGGTTGAAGAAAAATTGGGTTTACATGCCTCTGACACCTGCCAAATTGCCTTGACTGATGTACGTGTGCACAAAAGCATGTTGTTGGGTAAAGAAGGTGAAGGTTTAAAAATTGCCTTGTCTAATTTGGAAGGTGGACGTATTGGCATTGCCGCGCAGGCTGTTGGATTGGCGCGTGCTGCTTTGGAGGAAGCCACCCGTTATGCCAAGGAGCGTGTAGCTTTTGGGAAACCCATTTTCGAACAGCAAGCGGTGTCGTTCCGACTTGCCAGTATGGCGACAGAAATTGCAGCGGCACGTCAGTTGATGCATCAGGCGGCGCGTTTAAAAGAAGCGGGTCAGCCGTGTTTAACTGAAGCTTCGATGGCGAAATTATTTGCCTCTGAAATGACTGAACGGGTCTGTTCGCATGCCTTACAAATCTTTGGGGGTTATGGCTATCTGAAAGATTTCCCGATAGAGCGGATTTACCGTGATGCTCGGATTTGTCAGATTTACGAAGGCACCAGTGATATTCAACGCTTGGTCATTGCCCGTAGTTTATAAAGCCAATATCGAAAAAACTGACCCTTGCACATGTCAGCGATCACGAGATATTAACGTTACATGTGTATTGGTCTATAGAGAAAGGATCGCAACATGCAGTGGGAAAAAACATTCATCGAAGATTTACAGTGGGACACGATTTTAGTTGAAAAGCGTAAAGGCGTTGGGGTGATTACCCTGAACCGTCCTCAAGCGTTGAATGCCTTGAATAGTCAACTGATTGCTGAAATTAACCAAGCCTTAGACCAGTTTGAACGCGATGCTGAGATTGGCTGTATGGTATTGGCGGGTTCGGAAAAAGCCTTTGCCGCGGGTGCTGATATTAAAGAAATGGCCGAGCTGAATTTCCCGAATATCTATTTTGATGATTTTTTCCATTTGGCAGATCGGATTGCGCAGCGTCGTAAACCGTTGATTGCTGCAGTGAGTGGCTATGCACTGGGTGGCGGCTGCGAGTTGGCCCTGATGTGCGATTTTATTTATTGTGCGGATAATGCCAAATTTGGTTTGCCTGAGGTGACACTCGGTGTGATTCCAGGTATTGGCGGAACACAGCGTTTAACTTTGGCATTGGGTAAAGCCAAAGCTATGGAGATGTGTTTAACCGCACGGCAAATGGGCGCAGTTGAGGCAGAACAAAGTGGCTTAGTTGCGCGTGTGCTACCGAAAGAAGAATTATTGCTCTATACCTTAGAGGCTGCGGAAAAAATTGCGCAACGATCCCTCACGGCCACCATGATGATTAAAGAAAGCATTAATCGTGCTTTTGAAGTGAGTTTAAGTGAAGGATTACGCTTTGAACGTCGTACTTTCCATTCCATCTTTGCAACTGTAGACCAGAAAGAAGGCATGAAAGCCTTTGTGGAAAAACGTCCAGCCCAATTTAAAAATCAATAAAATGGATTCGAGTATGGAAAATAATTTACAGATTAGTGTGCAAGGGCATTTAGGCGTGATTACGCTAGATCGCGCGAGTCATCTGAATGCACTGTCCTTAAGCATGATTCATGGCATTAGCCAGCAGTTAGAACAATGGCGAGAGCACGATCAAGTTCAAGCAGTCTTGATTAATTCCAATAGCCCGAAAGCCTTTTGTGCAGGCGGGGATATTCGTTTCCTCTATGACAGTTATCAAAATGGAACCGCCAATTATCAACGCTATTTTGCAGATGAATATCACATGCTGAAGAGCCTGCGCCAATATGCGAAACCTGTCGTCGTGTTTTTAGATGGCTATGTCTTGGGTGGTGGTTTTGGTTTGGCACAAGCATGCCAGATTATTGTTAGCAGTGAAAAATCACGTTTTGCCATGCCAGAAACAGCGATTGGCTTTTTCCCCGATGTGGGTGCAACCCATTTCCTGTCTCGTTTAGATGATGTGGGCGTGTATATGGCAGTGACGGGTGAACAGATCAGCAGTAGCGATGCTTTGCACTTAGACTTAATCGACTACTTGGTGCCGAGTGAACAGTTACAGCAGTTGCAAACTGAGCTAGCACAAGCACTTCAATTAACCCAACAGTCGATTGAGCAAACCATTGCACGTTATTTAAAAGAACCTGCGCCTAGTGAATTAAAACAGTATGAAGATGCGATTCGTCAGCATTTTTCTTATGCCGAATTGGCCCAAATAGAAGACAGCCTCGCCAATACATTAGATAGTGACTATATGGATTGGGCTGAAAAAATCTTAGCAAATTTACAACAGCGTTCTTTGTTGGCCAAACAAATCAGCTTAAAACTTCAGCAAGTAGGGCGTGGGCTATCGTTAGAACAGTGCATGCAGTTGGAGCGCGATTTACAAGATATTTGGTTTGAGCAGGGTGACATGCTTGAAGGAGTTCGTGCCTTACTGATTGATAAAGACAAGCAGCCGAAATGGCAAACTGAAAACCCTGAACTGATGCAGAGGTTTGAAGAGCTTTTGCCAGTGTCACGACAACAGCGTCAGGCGAGTGTGCAAGTATAAGTTTGCTTTCAATCAGTACCGAAAATCCTCCAATGCTTAGGAGGATTTTTTATGATGAGAACAAGAGTGAGATAAATGCATCGAACATTCAAGCCTCTTAAACGTTCATCGTGATTACAGCTTTGATGAGCTTTACCAGTTTTATTCCGTAATGAAAATAAGCCACTAGTAAAAGATAATCCCTTTTTCGAATAAGTGAAAAGAGTACTGTTCAAGCCTGATTAAAGAATCTAAACCGACACGTGAGCTTGCTTTTAAATCGACTAATGACGTTTGGATACAGAAATTAAGCGAAGAACCTATCGACTAACTATAAGAAAAACGTGAAGTTTCTTGTTTTATCGATTGGAAAAAATATTTCAAATGTATCTATTTATCTGAGTTATAGATTGAATTTTGCTTGGTAAATAATGCCAATCACTGCCTAACTGAGTATGATTCTTATTATTTAATTAAAATAACAATAAAAGACAAATACTTAAGATAATTTAAATAGTATACATGTGTATAAAAAAGCTTAAAAGGTATACAAAAAGTAGGGAAATATGTAAGTGGATTTTACTAAATGGTTTAAAATTTGATGTTTTTTGTCAATAAAGTTAAATATAATGTGACGTAATAGGCATTTTATTGTTTTTGGGACTTCTTGATGATACTACAGCAGTACAAAATTGTTTTCGGGGGACCCATGGGGGCAGGAAAATCTGCTGCCATTCAAGCATTGTCTGATATTCCTGTCGTGACGACAGAAGCAGTAAACACAGATACTGCAGCGCACCATAAATTTTTGACGACAGTGGGTATTGATTACGGTGAAATTAGCCTTGAAGACGGTACGCAGATAGGCCTGTACGGTACTCCAGGCCAAGATCGTTTTGATTTTATGTGGTCTATTGTCTGCAAGGGTGCAATGGGAATCGTGATCTTAATCGATCATAGCCAAGCAGATCGTTTAAAGGATTTAGAGTTTTATTTAAAAGCATTTGAGCAGTATGGATTAAATGTGGTGGTTGGCATTACACATTTAGATCAAGAAGATGAGCATAAGCTCAAAATTTACCGTGATTGGATGCAGATCCATCAAAAACAATTTCCGCTGTTTGCCGTTGATGCGCGTGAACAAGATGATGTTTTATTGATGATTGAAACACTAATTGCAACAATAGAAATGCAAGCTGAATCTGCAGTTGCATAGGTAGGATAAATGAATAGTTCACGTGAAATTCCGCAAGCGCTAATTGAATCTGCCCATATCGAGTTACAACGTTTTTTAAATACCGTTACAGGCATCGACTTTGTGATGTTGTGCTCATCGGATGGTTTTGAACTTGTTTTGGCTTCAAAGAAAAATATCGACAATACAGGAAAAATCGCAGCAGTCAGCAGCTCCATTTTGGCGATGGTGAATGCGTTTATTACAGAAATTCAATTGATGGGGTGCCAAACCATTACCCTTGATGCGGACAATGGCAAAGTTTTTTTAACGGCTGTCAACCATCCACTGCATCCTATGGTCATGGTGGCTGTCACCCATACAGATATTTTGATGGGGCAGATGCTGTATTACTACAAAGAGTTAAGTGCGCGATTAAGCAATGCACCGCTCAGCTTTGCATCATAAGAAATTCTATATTTATTAATTTTTAATTATATCAATCGGCGTGATGCCGTGATTTGAAGGGTGAGGTTGTTGTGGGTTTGGGCATGAAAAACGTATTAAATATTGCAGTATTTGGTTTAAGTTTAAACTCGTTAGAGCAAATAAAAGAACAAATTTTACTGTCTTTACCTGAAAATTTAAATGTGAGATGGGTCAATCTTGCCGAGCAAAAAATTGATTTATTGTTGGTCAATGATGTGTTTTTTAATTCACCCGGTATTCAAAAGCTGCTGTCTATTCAAAACATTGCGTATTTGCGACTGGTCAAAAAGGTTGAAAATGCAGGGCGCATTGTCGGAGATCAATTGTTCTATCCATTTTCGAACATAGAGCATTTGCATGATTGGTTATCTAGAAAAATACTGTCACAAAATAAGCTTACCGTGCCTGTGAAGTCAACGCTTGAAGTCATTCCACCTGTTCAAGCTGTTATGCCTACAGTGCTGAACCCAGTAATGACCACGGAACAGGTTTTTAGCGAAATTTTTACACCACGTAATGGCTATATTCAGTTATTCGATGCCCATGGTTTTCTCGCTTTGGTCGATACGCGGACCGAACGTGTTTGGGTCGAGCCGAATAAAGAAATTCAGTTTAATGAGACCTTGAACCAAACGTATGCAACTGCGCAGTTGGTCCAAGATACGATTAAAGATAAAGACGTTTATGATCTAAGAATTTGGCTATGGAAAGTGGTGAATGCTTCGTCTGCGATTCAGTTACCGCAAGTCAGCTTGAATCAGAACTTTAGGCTTGAAATATGGCCTCAGTTTGAAAAAGATTTACAACGTCGTGACTTTTTGAAGATGGCAACCTGTTTTTCACAAGGCGCACAAATTGATCAAGTAAAACAGTCCTTAAATTTAAGTAATGAAAGGGTATTGAATTTTGTAGCATGTGCTGTTCTACTGCAATTAGGTCAGTTTATCGATCAAAATGAATTGAAGTATCAGGCAGATACACAACAAGTAGAAACAGGGCAGATGAATAAATTACGTGGTTTTATTGGAAAACTGCGTAAGAAACTGGGTCTTTAAATTTTTTGGGGTAACCCTATAACTAGAGGTAAGAATAAGATGGCACGTGTTAGTTTAGATGCGTTAACAGGGATTGACGGTTTTGTTGCAGCTGCACTGGTAGACAGTGATAGTGGCTTAGCACTTGCGACTCAGGGGAGTGGTGTAGACTTAGAATTAGCAGCGGCAGGTAACACTGAAGTTGTACGTTCTAAGCGTAAAGTTGCGAAAGCATTACAATTAAACGATAACATTGAAGATATTTTGATTACTTTGGGTAAGCAATATCACTTGATTCGTCCGCTTGATAGCAATGAAACATTGTTTTTATATTTGGTACTTGACCGTACCAAGTCTAACTTAGCGATGGCACGTTATGAGTTAAAAGGCTTTGAGAAAGAGCTTGATTTTGCTTAATTAAATAGCCGAGTTATCTGTGCCAGTGTATGTCAATATGCTGGCATTTTTTATTCGGCATAGTAAGTTTGATAAGCGGTTTGAAACGTTCCTACATGAAGCTTGACCAATTCTGGCAATTCTTGATAGCCGCCAGCTAAAACAAACATCAAAGGAAGCTGGTGCTTTTTCGCCAAGCGAAACACAATTTCATCACGTTTTTCAATCAATTCTGTGCTGAACCATGATGAGCCGCAAGGATCATCTTGATGGCAGTCCATCCCCGCCTGAAAAATAATTAAATCAGCATTCCAGTCTAGGGCACGTTGAAAGGCTTGATGGATCGCTAAAATATATTGGCTAAAATTCCCCTGATGTTTATGCACATGATAGGTTTCTGAACGTTCGTAGGTCGGACAGCCAAAGGCCAGCCCATAGATACTATAATTAAAAAAGTTGTCAAAACGGCGGGTAAATTCTGCCGTACCATTACCGCCATGTTGATCACAGTCCAGCACGAAAATACGTTTATCTGGAAACTGTTGTGCGACCAAAGCCAGCCCGTTGAAGGTACAAAAAGACCCACCATGTTCGTAAACCGCATGATGGAAGCCTTGTGCGATATTGGCCGAAATTTGATGTTTCCATGCCAATTCTGCTGCAAGAACTTGTCCAGCATTAATCTGGTAAACCGCATCACGCAGTTGAGTATTCCAAGGCTTAAAACCTTGGAAAGTGGCTAACTTTTCAGGGAAACCTGTGTCAAAAGCATCGACATATTTTGGATCATGCAGTTGTTTTAAAATATCTATGGAGAGCTTTTCAGGGCGGTGGAACTGCGTGATACCAAGTGGATCTAAAGCATTGGCGACAGCACTCAGTTTTTCCATACTGTTGGTATGGGTCTGAGCATAATAATCTAGTGAGTAGCAAACCTGTAGCATGCGTTTAGTTCCGTATTTGCGCGATCGCGACATCAACCAATTGTTGTAGACATGTAGTTCCCGGACTAAATAAACCATTTTCAACTTGCTGCTGGTAATGCGTTGTAAAAGCACGAGCACGATTTTCAGGAGAAATGGCTAAGGTCGTGAGTCTTAAAAACCAAAAGCCATTGATCTCAGAATAGGGGATCACATAGCCTTTATATTGTTGGTTTTGAGTTTTGTTTTGAATGGCTGTGCGATCGTAGTTGACTGAGAACAATGAACCCGCGGGTAAACATACTCCATTCATCAGGATCGGTTTTAGGCTAATACAGGAATGATCATCTCCCATATTGAGTTTTTCCAGCAATAAGGGCTGCTGTTGTTCATCCACAAATATATTGAGTTCGCCCTGTCTTAAGACGCGGCCATGGGCAATTTTGAGGAAGAAATTTTCAGCCATGGGACAAGAACCGACTTTCGGTTTTTCAGCCAAGGCTTCGAGTTCAACCAAACCGGTTTTCGCTGTGCTTTGCGGCAGAATAATATCAGCAATCAGTTGGCATAGAATTTGAGTTTCTTCCAGCTGTGCTTGTGCAGTAATACTGCGTAATTGTTGCTGTAACTGACACTGACGTTGCACTTGCTGAGCAAATTCAGAGCTGTTTTCTATTGCCAGTAGCGGTTGAATTTGGTCATTCAAATCTAAATTATGCCAATCTGAAATCATGAATTGAGACTGTTCAAGCAATACTTTTAAGGTCTTGGTTTCATATTGGTCAAACAGTTTTAAGTCGGTAAAATCTTGGCTGAGTCTGGGGCTGTTAATATAGTCCGCTAAAACACGTGTCGCCTGTGTATAGCCGCAACCGCGACGTTCTGTTTGGTGGGAGAAATGCTCATTTAACATTTCGGTGAGTTTGCCTGAAAGCGGGTGAACGTATTGTTTAAAAAGTTGAATAATTTCGTGATCAGTTTCGCGCATCCTTGCCCCAAAAAATAAATTTATAATCTGTTTTATTATACAGTTATATATCAAATTGCTATTGATATTGAAATAAAAACCGGTAGTCATTGCGACATTTATTTTAGCAGGATGATCATTGTTTTATTTGGTATGAACTCTTTTTAAAGCATCCTTTATTAAGGCTAAAAAGTTCAGCTTATCTTCGGCGTGGAATTTAGCCGATACATCTGTGGTGTGGTGCCTAATTCAGCTTTAAATGTTCTACAAAAATTCGCTGCCGTGGAGTAGCCCAACTCAAAGCTAATTTCGGTGATGCTTTTATTGGTGTGCATTAGAAGATGCTTCGCGCGTCTCAGAATAACTTGCTTGCGAATGGCGTTAAAATTGGCATCCTGCTTTTTCAAGTAGCGCTGCAGGGTTTTACTTGAGACATTCAACATTTGTGCACAGTCTTCAAAACTTGGCGGGGGAGATGCTTCGCGGAGCATCATACTGATCCAGTCAATAATCTCTCCATCTAAACTGATTTGTTTCAGTTGTTCACGGCACTGTTGTTGCAAAATGTTCAATGAAAATGCATCTGCTTTGGGGAGCTTAGTTTCTAAATTATCCGCTTGAATAAAGATTTTAATGCTAGGACGAATGAGTGTACCAAAGTGAAATTTAGCGGGCTTGAGTTGCTGTAAAGCCTGCACATAAGTTGGTTGATACACTGATAAATGAATGTCATACGGTTTAACGTTCTGATTGAGCAGTTCAGCAAAACTACTACAAAAACCCACGGTAATGGCTTCTAAATGAAAATTCAATGTTAACGTGCTCATGGCTTGCAGCGGGTGAATGTCCAAAACCACGACGTTTGTTAACTCAGTCACTTTTAGTCGAAAGTTCGGCATGATTAAGCTGAAATATTGCGACATCACGCCTAAAGCCTGCATGACATTTTCACAGCTGAGTAAGGCATAGCCAACCAAATGATGGGCGCTCAATTTTAAGGAGCGACCGAGCTCAAAGGCCAAATCACGGTTTTCTGGAAATTTAAGTAAATAGCTGACCAAGGTTTCAATTTGTGCCAGAGAAAGCTTGGCATCCTCCTGTTGTACATAGCTGCTCAAATCCGTTCCTAACAGCTGAAAAAGCTCAGTTAAATCCATCTGACGTTCCAGCAATAAAGGCAGCAAACGCAAATAATATCGGGCTGGAATAGATGGAATGTGAGGGTTCATATTTTTAAAGTAATGTCCTGTTCTGAATGTATAGTGTCCGAAAATGAATAATGATAACAACTGATTTTACCAATAATGAGCAAGCGTTCTATCTAAAATAAAAAGGAGTACCGCATGAATGCACTGACCTTGCTTGAGCAACAGCATAGTGAACATCAGTTTAAGGATAAAAAACGGCATTTATGGTTATTTGGTTTGGCTTACCCGTGTATTGCTATGGGTGCTTTGGCAGGCTATCAGTTTGGCCCCAAAAAACTACGTTCGGTGTTTGCCTCGACAGGCCCGATTTTTATGCACGTGGTCATGCCAGCTTTGGATAAATTGATTGGTGAGGACAGCGAAAACCCACCGGATGCCGCAATTGCAGCCTTAGAAGCCGATCCCTACTATGCCCGTATTGTGAAGTTGTTTATTCCACTGCAATACAGTGCCAATTTTTATGCTTTATACCTCGCCAGTCGTGATAGCACCCTAACGCATGATCGTGTGCTTATTGGCACGTTATTGGGTGTGCTGAATGGTGTTGCGATTAATACTGCGCATGAGCTGAGCCATAAACCGAATAAATTAGAACAAATGTTGTCACATTTGGCCTTGGCACCGACGGCGTATAATCATTTTCGGATTGAGCATCCTTATGGGCACCATCGCCGTGTGGCGACACCTGAGGACCCTGCTTCTTCGCAAATGGGCGAGTCTTTTTGGCAGTTTTGGCCGAGAACGGTTGTGGGTAGTTTTAAGTCGGCAGTTGAAATTGAAACTCGACGTTTAGAGCGCCAAGGTCTTGGTTTCTGGTCACTCAAGAATGAGTTGCTGCAAGGTTGGGCGATGTCAGGGCTTTATCATGCGGCGATGTTAAAATGTTTTGGGAAAAATATTGCGGTTACCCAAGCCACCCAAGCTTTGTACGGCATTACGTTATTTGAAGTCGTAAATTATATTGAGCATTATGGCTTAAAGCGGGAACAGCTTGAAAATGGCCAATATGCACGCACCCAGCCAGAACATAGTTGGAACAATAACAACTTGGTGACGAATCTGTTCTTATATCAGTTGCAGCGCCACTCTGACCATCACGCTTATCCAACGCGAAGTTTCCAAACCCTGCGAAACTATGAAGACGTACCCCAGCTTCCAGCAGGTTATGGGGCCATGATTTTACCGGCACTGGTTCCGAAATGGTGGTTTAAATTGATGGATTCACGGGTGGTGGAGCATTATGCAGGCGATTTCAGCAAAATGAATATTTACCCTAAAGCCAAACAGAAAATTCAGCAGAAGTTTGCGGGATTGTTCTCTCAGTCATCTCTTATAGATGAGGATGCAACATGAAGCGCTATCAATGTTTGGTTTGTGGATGGATTTATGATGAGCAGCTCGGATGGCCACAGGAAGGAATTGCAGCGGGTACATCATGGCAAGATGTTTCTGAAAATTGGACCTGTCCTGACTGCGGGGTATCTAAAGCTGACTTTGATATGGTCGAGATTTAAACAATAGATTTGAACGCATTCTGTAATAGGGTGCTGCTACAGACTGTGGCTGTACCCAAAACCTTTCTATTTGATGATTTATTCTGCTAAACCATTCTAGAACCATTCTTTCGCATGGTTGCTCTGCGCTTTAAGACTGTTAATCTTCTCAAGCAGATTTAATGCTCCGTCTCAGAGTGAAAATCGTAAGTCATGTTTTAAAGAAACCCTCGATTAAGGATGATTGAGGGTTTCTTTAAAATCCAAAGCATATTTAAAAAAGATCGATGTGAAATCGAATGATAGTAACGAGTTAGAAAATTCGAAAATAACAGAGATAGAGAAGTCTTGTAGCGGATTACAAGAGAACAAAGCTTAAAAGGATGAATAGCTATGATGAATCAGAAGAACAGAACCGCCGTTATCAATTTTCAAATCCAATTCACACTGAAATGTGTACTTCTAAACACAGCTTATCTCCTCACAAATACGCCATAAAAGTCATCAGGTTTTATACGCCTTAATACATGTTTGAGGCCAACAAAAAGGATTAAGTCATCCCTGATTTAATCAAATATGGTGAGTGCTTTTCATAGGAATGTTCGGCATTTGCTGTTTTAAAACGTAACTAAAGGAATAGAAATGAAATTGAATCAGAAGTATCTCATTGGGGCGATACTGTCCGTATGTGCAGGCCAGACTTATGCCGCAGGTCTTGAGCGTTCGCCACAACAAATTGATGCTTTATTTGAATCTGGCACCTATGCAGAAGTCGGTTATACGCATATGTCACCAGATGTCACAGGGACGGATGTCAGTGGAAATAAAATTTCTGACATGGCAGAAGACTTTCAGGCGCTGAGTTATGCAGTAAAAACAGATTTAAGCTCAAAGTTACGTCTTGCTGTGATTTACGATGAACCTTTTGGTGCAGGAGTGAAATTTGAGGGTGAGAATAACTTTGTTGCAACAAACCGTCCAGCCGAAGATGCGAGTACACGTGTACAGGTGAAATCGAAAAATATCACGAGCTTACTTGGTTATAACCTGAATAAAAATGTCATGATTTATGCTGGCCCAGCACTTCAGCAACTTCAAGCAGACGTGCATTTACGTGGCCGAACCTATCCTGTAAATGGTGGTTATAACAATAGTTTTGATGACATCGCAGTCGGTTGGGTTGCGGGGATGAGCTATGCCAAACCTGAAAAGGGGATATTGGCATCATTAACGTATCGCTCTGAAGTAGAGCATAAAACAACGATTAATGAAGATGTGCCTTTAGCAGATATTGTATTTGAAGGGGATTATTCGCACAGCAATTCAGGTACGATCACGACCCCTGAGTCGTTGAATTTAAACTTGCAAACAGGTTTAAATGCAACGACAGCAGTTTATGCAAAAGTTCGCTATGTGCCATGGAGTGATTTTGCTTTTTATCCACCAGTATTAAAAGCAGCAAGTGCCGTGGCTACGGGTAAAAGTCAGCCATTAGTTGATTATGATAATGATCAAACCTCAGTTGAGCTGGGCCTTGGTAAGCGTTTGGCGCCAAACCTTGCTGTTTCTGTCTCTGGATTATGGGACTCAGGCACGGGTGATCCAGCTCCAACTTTAGGACCGGTGAATGGTTATTGGGGGGCAGGTTTAGCTGCTAAGTATAATATTAATCAGAAACTTGCTTTTAGCCTAGGTGGACGTTTCTTGTGGTTTGGTGATGCCAAAGGAAAAGTTGCAGATGGTCGTATTGTTGGGGATTTCCAAGACAATACGGGATATGCAGTGGGTGTGAAACTCTCATACAAATCTAAATAATTTATCTAACTTATTACACGTTTGAGGTTTTGCCTTCTCTCTGAAATGGTGGGGAGAAGGTTTTTTTTAGTAGTACTGAATTATTGGTCTAATGATTTGTACGGTCATCAGATTGACTGTGTTGGCTTCATATTTTTCAGCCTTTTGAATGTAGTCAAACTAGATTAAACCAGTCTTTAAAGGATTCGATTTTCACCATTCAGATGAAACATCGTGACTGTTTATTCAGATGTATTGCAGAGCAACATAGTGTTGAGCTTGTGCAACGGTTATCATAGAGCCAACAAAGCGTTGGAAAACATTATGAAAATCGTGGCAGATGAAAATCTCGCATTTACCGATTATTTTTTTGCCGAATTTGGTGAAGTTGAACACAAAGCAGGGCGTACTTTAACCCATGCCGATGTTGTAGATGCCAAAGCACTGTTGGTGCGTTCTGTGACTCAAGTCAATCCAGCATTAATCAATAACACCACACTTCAATATGTAGGCAGTGCAACCATTGGTACAGACCATTTAGATATTGACGCTATTGAAAAACAGAATATTCAATGGGCGAATGCCGCAGGTTGTAATGCGCAGGCGGTGGCTGAATATGTGATTACGGCTTTGCTCCATCTCAAGCCAGCATTGCTGAACCCTGAGGATGATTTTACTTTGGGGATCATTGGTCTAGGAAATGTCGGTTCTCGCTTAGCTTATATGGCCAAACTATTGGGCTGGAATGTGATCGGCCATGATCCTTTTGTACAGCAAGATGAGATTCAGCAAGTCGATTTTAATACCTTATTAAGTACTGCCGATGCAATTTCATTGCATGTACCTTTAACCAAAACAGGACCACATCCAACCTATCATTTGTTCAATGCCGAAGCTTTGGCTGCGATGAAAGCGACAGCAATATTGATTAATTCTGCACGTGGGCCTGTGATTGAAGAGCAAGCTTTATTGGCCGACATCGAAAGAACACAGCGTAAAGTGGTACTAGATGTCTTTGAGCATGAGCCTGTGATTTCTGAACAAGTGTTGAATGCTGTGAGTCTGGTGACACCACATATCGCAGGTTATAGCTTAGAAGGCAAAGCTCGTGGTACACAAATGATCTATGAAGCCTTTTGTAAAACCTTTCAGTTTGAAGCACATAAAAGTTTCGAGTCACAGTTGCCTGTATGTGCTCAATATTTTGAAGGGCAAGATTTGGAATCTGCACTTCAACAGCATTTAAATGAAATCTATCCAATTGCACGGGATGACCAAGCCTTACGTTCTTGCTTAAAAGAGGGAATGATTGACCAAAAAGCCTTTGATCATTTAAGAAAAACTTATCCATTACGCCGTGAATGGGCTGCACACGGAGGGCCGAAGGCATGAGTCAGAACGTGATCCATTATCAGCCAACCTGTGATTTAAAAGCCATGCGTGCTCGCGCGCAAATGTATAGCCAAATTCGCCAGTTTTTTGCTGAACGTGAAGTGCTTGAGGTTGAAACCCCTATTTTATCTCAGGCTGGTGTGACTGATGTGCATTTGGCTTCAGTTCAAGCGCAGCGCCATGTACAAGGCAAGCAACAAACGCATTATTTGCAGACCTCACCTGAGTTTGCCATGAAGCGTTTATTGGCTAGTGGTAGTGGGCCGATTTATCAAATCTGTAAAGTTTTCCGTGATGATGAACATGGCCGTAAACACAATAGTGAGTTTACGATGCTGGAATGGTATAGACCGAATTTCAGTTTGAAGGATTTGATGTTTGAAGTGACAGACTTATTGAATGTCACATTAAAGCAGCGTTTTGGTGAAGTTCGTCCAACCATTTTGAACTATAAACATGCGTTTATGGATCGTTTGGATTTGAACCCACTACAAGCCAGTTTGAAAGAGTTAAAAGACTGCTGTAACCGTGTAGGTTTAAATTTGGATTTGGGTGATGACCGACTTAGCTATATCGATTTGCTCTTTTCACATTTTGTTGAGCCAAGTCTAGGTTTTGATACGCCAGTATTTCTGACCGATTTTCCACCAGAGCTGGCCTCACTTGCCAAAACTAAAATGGATGAAGACGGTGAATTGGTTGCAGCACGTTTTGAGCTGTATATTGAGGGTTTGGAGCTTGCCAATGCTTATGATGAGTTGATCGACGCGGAGGTGTTGCGTTCACGTTTTGAAGCCGATAATACTGAACGTGAAAAGTTAGGCTTACATGTGATGCCAATCGATGAGTTTTTATTGGCTGCTTTGCCTCAAATGACCGCATGTGCAGGTATTGCTTTAGGCGTAGATCGTTTGTTAATGATTGCAACTAAACACATGCAGTTGGAAAAAGTAATTACCTTTCCCGCATCCATTTCTTAAGTGAAATTAAATAAAGCGCCGATTGTGGCGCTTTATTTGAGTTTATGAAGGTTTAACTGTACTGAGCCTTTAGCTCTCCAATCGCGTGTATTCGACGTTCAATCAGCATTTCACCGATATCAGGGCCTTTAATATCCGCAGGTAGGTCTTGTGCTTTGATATTTCGCACCACATCCATCACCTTTAAAATATATGCAGATTGTGGGTATTCACGATCTTCAAGCCCTAAACGACCACGTGAGTCACATTCACAGGCCTGTACAAAGGCTTCAACCCGTTCTGGGCGGCGTAGTACATCTAAGCGTTGAAGTAAGCGCCACAAAGTGCCTGGTTTTAAGGTCAGGGCTTGATGACATTTCAAATGTTCTTTACAGACCGTAATTGCGAGCTGTTTCATCTGCGTTGGGACTTTTAGACGTTCGCACACCTCAGTCACAGGTTTGACCCCACGTTCTTCATGCATAATATGACGTGGTAGCTCGTCTACAGGTGTTAAAGCTTTGCCTAAGTCATGCACCAAAACAGCAAAACGAACATCCAGTGCGTAGTTGGCACGACAGGCTTGTTGTAATGACATCATGGTATGAATACCACAGTCAATTTCAGGGTGATACTCAGGGCGCTGTGGAATACCGTAGAGTGCCTCGATTTCAGGAAAAAGTACTTTTAAAGCACCACAGCGACGTAGCACTTCAAAGTATTCATCGGCATGATCTTCCATCAGAGCACGAGAGGTTTCTTTCCAAACACGTTCAGGAGTCAGTGCTTTCAGTTCACCTGAGTCTGCGAGTTGCTGCATTAGTGCCAACGTTTCTTCGGCCACTGTAAATCCAAGTGTTTTATAACGTGCAGCAAATCGTGCAACACGGAGGACACGTAGTGGGTCTTCTACGAAAGCATCAGAAACATGCCTTAAAACACGGAGCTCTAAATCGCGTTGGCCGCCATAGGGGTCATACAGAGTGCCTTCATCATCCATAGCGATGGCATTGATGGTGAGGTCACGCCGAATTAAATCTTGTTCTAAGGTAACAGTACTGTCGGTATAAAACTCAAAGCCATGATAACCATGCCCTGACTTACGTTCGGTACGGGCAAGGGCATACTCATCTTTGGTTTCAGGATGTAAAAAAACAGGAAAATCTTTACCTACAGGTTGGAAACCTTGGGCAAGCAGTTGTTCAGGCGTTGCACCGACAACTACATAATCTTTTTCGTGATAGGGGTGCCCCAGAAGCTGATCTCGGACCGCACCGCCTACTAAATAAACTTGCATGAAAAAACCTCTATTCTTGCAGCCATCATGCTACAGAATAGAGGTTTTCTCAAGTCACAAGATACGAGTATAACGACAAACAATTAGTCGCCGTTTTTCTCCGCTTCTTGAATTTCTGCTACAGTCAGCGCAGTCATATTCACTAAACGACGTGTTGTTGCTGTCGGTGTCAAAATATGAACTGGTTTCGCTGCGCCAAGTAGGATAGGGCCAATGGTGACATTATTACCTGAAGTTGATTTCAACAGGTTAAATGAAATGTTGGCTGCATCTAAGTTTGGCATGATCAATAGATTCGCAGAACCTTTGAAGCGCGAGTTTGAGTATGCAAAGTTACGGATGTTTTCATCCAATGCCGCGTCTGCATGCATTTCACCTTCAACTTCAAGTTCTGGCGCGATTTGCGTCAAAATTTCAAACACTTTACGCATTTTTTGCGCGCTTGGATCAGTTTGATCTGAACCGAAGCTTGAGTGAGAAAGTAGAGCAACACGTGGTGTCATACCAAAACGACGTACTTCTTCAGCAGCTAAAATTGTCATTTCAGCCAACTGTTCAGCTGTTGGGTTGGTGTTGACATAAGTGTCAGCAATGAACAGATTACGGTCTTCAAGCATTAAAGCATTCAATGTAAAGAAAGAGTTGTGACCTTCTTTTTTACCAATGATGTTTTTCACGAAGTCTAAGTGAATGTCGTAGCTTGAATACGTACCACATAGCATGCCGTCTGCTTTACCATGTTTCACCAACATCGATGCGATCAAGGTTGAACGACGACGTGCTTCACGTTGCGCATATTCAGGTGTTACACCTTTACGCTGCATAAGTGTGTAGTAGTCATCTGCAAACAGTTCGTAGTCAGGATTTTTTTCTTGATCCACAATAGTGATGTTCACACCATGTTCAAGACGTAAGCCTAACTTTTTAATGTTTGCTTCAATAACCGCAGTACGACCAACTAAAATTGGTTTTGCAAGATCTTCATCGACCGCAATTTGTACTGCACGAAGTACACGTAGGTCTTCACCTTCAGCATAAGCAATACGTTTCGGATCAGATTTTGCCTGAGCAAAAATAGGTTTCATCATCAGTGCTGAGTTATAAACAAACTCAGAAAGACGTTGACGGTATGCAGAGAAGTCTTGAATTGGACGACTTGCAACACCTGAATCCATGGCCGCTTGTGCAACAGCAGGTGCAATTTCTAAAATCAGACGCTGATCAAGTGGGCGTGGAATTAAGTAATCACGACCAAAGGATGCAGATTTTTCACCATAAGATGCCGCATCTGCTTCAATGTGTGCCATACGCGCAATTGCATAGACACATGCAATTTTCATCTCTTCATTGATGGTGGTTGCACCTACATCAAGAGCACCACGGAAAATGTAAGGGAAGCAAAGTGCGTTGTTTACTTGGTTTGGATAGTCTGAACGACCTGTCGCCATGATCACGTCATCACGAACTTCGTGTGCATGTTCAGGCAGAATTTCAGGATCTGGGTTTGCAAGTGCGAAAATAATCGGATCTTTCGCCATCATCTTAACCATTTCTTTGGTTAAGATACCCGCAGCAGATAAGCCGAGGAACATGTCCGCATCTGCAATTACATCTGCTAATTGCGTGCCTTCAACATCTTGTACATAACGTTTTTTAGAGTCGTCTAGACCTTCACGTTTTGTTGTAAGTAGACCTCGTGAGTCTGCAACAATAATATTTTCTTTTTTTGCACCAATAGCACAAAGTAAATCTAGGCAAGACAGAGCTGCAGCACCTGCGCCTGAAGCGACGATTTTAATTTCGTCAATTTTTTTGCCATTCAATTGCAAAGCATTCAGTAAAGCAGATCCAACGATAATGGATGTACCATGCTGATCATCGTGGAACACAGGGATATTCATACGTTCACGAAGTTTTTGTTCAATATAGAAGCATTCTGGTGCCTTGATGTCTTCAAGGTTGATACCACCAAAAGTCGGTTCTAATGCAGCAACAATATCGACAATTTTGTCAGGATCATTTTCTGCAATTTCAATGTCAAATACATCAACACCTGCGAATTTTTTAAATAAAACGCCTTTACCTTCCATGACAGGTTTAGAAGCAAGTGGACCAATATTACCTAGACCTAAAACGGCAGTACCATTTGTGATCACGGCAACGAGGTTACCACGTGCAGTATAAAGCGCTGCTTTTGAAGGATCTTTTTCAATTTCAAGACATGGTGCTGCGACACCAGGTGAATACGCCAAGGCTAAATCGTGTTGGTTGACCAGCTGCTTGCTAGGTGTAACGCTGATTTTCCCTGGGGTTGGGAATTCGTGATAATACAAAGCTTGCTGTTTTAATGATTGATCGTCCATCTGAATCTCTTTGTAGCGTGGGTTAGCCAGCGGAGCTGGTAGTTTTTAGTAGGCAAGACCGAATATACCATTAGTTGCTGGCATATCCCAGTGATAGCTGGTGCTTTTTAAGGCAAACTTAGAGCTAAAACAGTCTGATTTATATTAAGTATGTATACGAGGGTGTGTCGAGATGATCTCTTAAATATTGGGTAGCATCGAGCTGCGGCAGAGGTTTGGAAAATAAATAACCTTGCGCGATATCACATTCTAAGTTTTGTAGGTAACTCAGTTGTTGTTCGGTCTCAATTCCTTCCGCTACCACGGTCATACCCATGGCTTTCCCCATAGCAATCATGGCGCTCACAATGGCTTCTTGTTTGCAGTGCCCGATTTTTGAAATGAAGCTTCGATCAATTTTTAAGGTATCGATTGGGAAGTCGGTTAGATAAGACAGCGATGAATAGCCTGTGCCAAAGTCATCTAAAGAAATATGAATGCCACGCGATTTGATGGTTTCAAGGAGATTCTTCACCGCTTCTGAGTTTTCAACTAAAGTGGATTCTGTAATTTCTAATTCGAGGCTACTACCACTGATTTTGTATCGATCAAGGGCTTCATCTAAGTCCTTTAAAAGCTGTCCACGTTGTAATTGTTGGGCAACCACATTGACCGAGACGCAGATATTATCAAAACCCAATTTATTCCATTCTTTGATTTGCTTAGCGGTTTGTAAAATCACAATGCGACCGATGTCCGAAATCAGGCTGGTTTTTTCTGCCATCGGAATGAAGAGACCTGGTGGCACGATGCCTTTGCTTGGATGATTCCAGCGTACCAACGCCTCAAAACCATAAATTTTCTGATCGTGAAAGTTGATTTTGGGTTGGTAGTAAACCACCAACTCATTGTTTTGTATCGCCAGTCTTAAATCGCGCTCTAAATAAATCCCTTCTTCTAATGCAACGGTATTGCTCAGGCTGTAGAACTTTGTGGCATTTCCACCTAAACGTTTTGCTTCACTCAGTGCTTGTTCAGCACAGTTGTTTAAGTAGTCCAGTTGACGACCATGTTCAGGGTACTGCGAAATTCCCATTGAAAGCGTAATAATGTGCTCTTGACCAAAAATATCAAAAGGTAGGCTAAAGGCTTTGTTGATGCGATCAATGTGCTCCTGAACAGAGGGGCGAATATGAGAGACCTCATATACAATTGCAAAATCGTCACCATTTAAGTGAGCCACTATCAAGGCTTCAGCATTGGTTAAACGAAGGCGCTGAGCAACTTGGCGCAGCAGTTCATCTCCGCCATTATTGCTTAAGAATTCATTCAATGGGCGGAAACGGTCAATATTGAGTCGAATAATCGCCAGTTGTTTAATGCTGTCTTGTTGAGAAACCAAATACTGATGAAGCTGATAGTTATAGTAAAAACGGTTGGGTAAGTCGGTTAGCGTATCGTAGTTTTCTAAATAGGAAAGACGCTGTTCTTGTAGTTTGCGCTCGGTTAAATCGGACACGATACCAATATAATGCGTGACACGATCTTGCTCATCGGTAATGGCATTCAGATGCATCCAAATACACAGCTCTTTGCCTGACAGGAACTTTTCATTAAGTTCACCGTCGTATTCGCCTTTTTTTAGGAGTTGCCCAATGATTTGGTTATGTGTGCTGCGTTGATGTGACTTATAGTTCGCAACAATATCAAACAGATGTTTACCATTAATTTGTGCAGCTTCAAAGCCAGCCAAACGTTCAAAGAACGGATTTACGTCGATATAACGCAGATCCTCATCTAAGATAAAAATCCCTTGTTCAGCTTGTTCAAGGACGCTCGCGGCTAGTCGCAGACGTTCTTGGTTGCTTTTTTCATGTTGAATATCACGTCGAATACCGACCATTTGTAACGGTTTTTGACTGATTGGATCGCGAGCAATGACACGTCCGGTGTCATGTACCCAGTACCATTTCCCGTTATTATGTTGCACACGATAAGTGGCTTCATAGCGGTCTGAATGACCCCGTAAATGACTTTTCATTGCAGATTTAAACGGGGCAATATCATTTGGATGAATTAGATACTGAAGCTGAAGTTGATGCTCTGTGGAATTTTTAAGTACTTTTTCTTGTTTGTGATTGGTCAGGGAAATCAGCCGATCTTTAATATTCCAATCCCAAGGACGAATACCTGAAATTTCATGGGCAAGCGATAGATTTTCTTGTTTGTTCTTTAAGTCTTTATTGATTTGATTTACGTCAAAGGTCCGTTCACGCACTTTTTGCTCAAGCAATTGATTGTTTAGTTGTAATTGTTGTTCAATTTCTTTGGATTTATTCACTTCGTTTTGTAGCTGTTTGCATAAATCATCGGTCCAAGCGACTTGTTTTTCAGCTTCTTTTTTCAGTTCTCGATTTTTAATTGAGAGGCGGGATAAGTGCTGATTAATACGGTTGGTGGCATTGGCACAGAGCAAAATTACAATCAGAATAAAGTTTACAGCAAGGTGAAAAAGAGCGTGATTGGCATCGAAGTTGATAAATTGCGAGAGGACATAAGGGGTGATGGACGGAATAAAAACCAAACAAAAATAACTGATGCGCTGCGTTAAATAGGTGAGGCAAACGGTCTGTGTGACAATCACTAAGAGTGCAGATAAAAGTAGGGCATTTGTATAGTTAAAATTGCCAGATAGGCTGGGTAAGTAGTAGTAAATACAGACGACGCCTGCTGCAACCAAAAGACCAATACTTAAACAGATGCCTTGAATCCAGCGGTGCGCATATTTGGCAGAGTGATTTCGTGGGTTGAAATACACGGTGTTCACGAGCCAAAAAATGCTGAGGATAAACTCAGAAACAAAAAACCACATGTTAAAATAAAAGGAATCTTGAGAAAAATTATAGTGATATGCACAGAAAATATAAAAATTAAGAATCAGTAAACTACTGATGAGGAAACGAAGATGGCTAATGGAATGCGATATTTGCGCAGTCTGCAAGTGCCGATCAAGATTTTCTGTAGAAATATCTGGCATGAATCGCGAAACCTTATTTTTTTTATGACCCAATGGCGTTGTGTTGTGTCTTTTTTCAAATTTAAATACATTGTGTAAAACACAATCAATTTATATTTTGATATAAGTCAAGGGTAATATTGTTGTACATAATAATCAATATATTAACAGAACAAAAGGGTGACTCGGCTGTTTATGTGATTTAAATCACTAAATTGTAATTGAGGATCGACAAAGCGACGACTGGCGCTGTCTCAGTACGTAATACACGCTCACCAATACACCAGTTGATAAAACCGTGTTCATTGGCTGTCGTAATTTCAGCCTCACTTAAACCACCTTCAGGCCCAATGAGGAGTGCAATGTTTGGTGTTGCATTCGCCAATACATCGAATTTTTCTTTATTCGGCGCGAGTACAAGTCGAGTCGCAGGTAATTCGGATACGAGCCATTTGTCTAAGCTGACTGGAGCATGGATAGTGGGAACAATGTTCATGCCACATTGTTCGCATGCCGCGATAGCAATGCCTTGCCAATGATCAATCTTCTTTTGGTCGCGGTCATATTTCAAACGCATTTCACAACGTTCAGACGTTAATAGTTGAATTTCGGAAACGCCTAATTCAACAGCCTTTTGAATGACATAGTCCATACGATCACCTTTACTCATGACTTGACCGAGTAAAGTTTTAAACGCAGGTGTACGACTGGTTGGGTTAAAAGCAGTGACCTGAACTGATGCTGACTTTTTAGCAACGTCACTTAAGGTCACTTCATATTCGCCGCCTTGTCCATTAAACAAGGTAGCCGTTTCACCGACTTGAGCGCGCAAAACTTTTACCCAGTGGTGAAACACAGTTTCAGTCAGTTCGACAGTGTGATCAACATTGAGTTCTGCTTCCATAAAAAAACGAGGCATTCGGTTTTACTCTCAAATAGGGTGAATCTAGTTTAAATACTTATGCTAAACCAAGGTCTAGTACAAGCTGACGGGTAGGGTCAGTCGTGTTCATGGTGTAGAAGTGCAAACTCGGTGCGCCACCTGCAATCAGGCGTTCGCAAAGTTTCACAATGACTTCATGACCAAATGCTTTGATGCTGGCACTATCATCACCATAGGTTGCCAATTGCTTACGAATCCAACGTGGAATCTCAGCGCCTGTCCCATCTGCAAAGCGAATCAAGTTGCTGGCATTGGTAATTGGCATAATGCCTGGTGCAACTGGAATGTTCACGCCTTCTTTTTGAATGCGATCGACAAAGTAGAAGTAGGCATCTGGATTAAAGAAGAACTGAGTCAGTGCCGCATTCGCACCTGCATTGGCTTTGTCGCAAAAACGTTGAATGTCTAGGTCAAAACTATCTGCTTGAGGGTGCATTTCTGGATAAGCGGCAACCTCAATTTTGAAATGATCGCCTGAATGTTCACGGATAAAACGTACCAAGTCTGTTGCATAAGGCAATTCACCTAGACCGACTTGACCTGAAGGTAAGTCACCACGCAGTGCCACAATACGGTCAATGCCTTGATCTTTATAAATGTCGAGTAACTCAGCAATACGTGCTTTGTCATCACCAATACAAGACAAGTGAGGGGCAACAGGTGTGCCTTTACCATTAAATTCTGCAATCGCGGCTAAGGTGCGTTCACGGGTTGAACCGCCTGCACCATAGGTAATTGAGAAAAACTCTGGGTTTAGCAGCTGTAATTCTTGGTGTACGACTTTCAGTTTTTCTGCGCCCGCATCCGTTTTGGTCGGGAAAAACTCAAAAGAAATAGGAATGTGTTTCGACATGTTCAAATCCTTTTTATAAATGCTTTTTATTTAGACCTCTTCCTAGTCCTCACTTGCGCTTAGCTTTAAAGCAGTGCTTAAAACTCGCTTTACAGGAGAGGGGGACTTTCACTATAAATTGCATTAATAATGAAAAGTCCCTTCTCCCACTGGGAGAAGGCTAGGATGAGGGGGAATATAAAACTTAGTATTTATAAGCATCCGACTTGAATGGGCCTTCAACTTGAACACCTAAGTAATCTGCTTGTACTTGAGTCAAAGTTGTTAACACACCGCCAAAACCAGCAACCATTGCCGCCGCAACTTCTTCATCTAATTTCTTAGGAAGTAGTTCTACGCGAATAGCCGCTTGTTTTTGATCTTCAGCAAGATCCGCAAATTTTTCAGCGAACAAGTGCATTTGACCCAATACTTGGTTGGCAAAAGAACCATCCATAACACGTGAAGGGTGACCTGTTGCATTACCCAAGTTTACTAGGCGGCCTTCAGAAAGAAGGATTAAGTAATCGCTGTCATTTTCAGAACGATACACTTGGTGTACTTGTGGCTTCACTTCAACCCACTTGTAACCACGTAAGTAGTTGGTGTCGATTTCAGTGTCAAAGTGACCAATGTTACACACCACTGCACCTGCTTTTAATGTATCTAACATTGCAGCGTCACATACGTGGTAGTTACCCGTTGTAGTTACGATCAAGTCAGTGTTTTGAAGAAGGTCAAGGTTAATGTCTTCTTTTTTACCTGTTTGAACGCCGTTTTTGTACGGAGCAACAACTTCGTAACCGTCCATACATGCTTGCATTGCACAGATTGGGTCAACTTCAGTTACACGTACAATCATGCCTTCTTGACGAAGAGATTGAGCAGAACCTTTACCTACGTCACCGTAACCGATTACAAGTGCACGACGTCCAGATAAAAGCATATCTGTACCACGTTTAATCGCATCGTTTAGTGAGTGGCGGCAACCGTATTTATTGTCGTTTTTAGATTTAGTTACTGAATCGTTGACGTTAATCGCAGGCACTTTAAGAGAACCGTCTTTCCACATTTCAAGTAGACGTTGAACACCTGTGGTAGTTTCTTCAGTAATACCGTGAATTTTAGCCAATACCGCAGGATATTTTTCATGAACAAGAGCAGTTAAGTCACCGCCATCATCCAAAATCATGTTGGCATCCCAAGGCGTACCATTCACATTGATTTGTTGTTCTAAGCACCACACATACTCTTCTTCTGTTTCGCCTTTCCAAGCAAATACAGGTACACCAGAAGCCGCAATTGCCGCAGCAGCATGGTCTTGAGTAGAGAAGATGTTACAAGATGTCCAACGAACTTCTGCGCCTAATTCAACTAGGGTTTCAATAAGAACAGCCGTTTGAATGGTCATGTGGATACAACCAAGGATTTTTGCGCCAGCAAGTGGTTTTGCAGCAGCATAGCGCTTACGTAGGCCCATAAGTGCTGGCATTTCTGCTTCAGCAAGTTTGATTTCTTTACGGCCGTAGTCAGCGAGTGAAATATCAGCAACTTTGTAATCTGTAAATGAAGCAGTAACCGCGTTCATCACGATCTCCTAATATAAAAAATTGATCATTCAGTTCGCGGATGCCGTTGTTGATTCAAAAGGGATTTGAACCGGATCGTCGAGCCTAGCGATTTCACATTTATGTACCTGTAAAAAAGTCGCAGCATCCCTCGACTAGCGAAGTATTGTACTTGGAAATTGATTTAGTTCCAACGATGTTTTGTTTATTATCAACACAATCATCTTTTATGAATTGTGTTATGGCCGTGAATATCCCTGAATCCTTAATGAACCTTGAAGCCAATGGCGGTATCTATGCAATATGGATGATTTTGCAACATTTGGGTATAGATGCAGAGATTGAACAATTGATTGATGTCTGTGCTTATGATGCAACGTTTGGTACCACAACGATAGGCTTGGCTGTAGGTTTAAAAAAGTTTGGTTTTAATGTGCATTTCTATACCGATGAAGATCCTGATCTTCAAGAACAAGAAAAATTGAGTTATGCAGAAGCTGAGCAACTAAAACTACCAGTTTTAGCGGCCATCAATTACCAACAAATCCAACAGGCATTTGAACAAAATAAATTTGTCATTGTCTATTACGATACTTTAGACGGCATTGGAAACCATTCACTGGTTTATTCTATAGATGAACAAGAAATCTGTTTCTTTGACAGTTTTGATGCGATGCCTGCATTTGTATTTGAACAACAGCGAAAAGCCGAAGGCATTTGTCGTCAGGTGATCATTATTGATAATGCAAATTTTGAGACTCATGCAGAACATTAAACATTAAAGAAGAAGATCAAAATGAAAAAGATCCTCGGACTATGCGTGTTCATCTCTATGCAGATCAGTGCGAATGACAGCACGGGTTTTGTGGCAACGGGCGGTGTGCAATATATGAAAAATCCAAAAATCAGTATGCAAAGTGAAGATTTGTTTATCAGTAAAAACATCATTCGGGTGAATTACCAATTTAAAAATCTTACCGCTCAAGATATTACGGAAACTGTTTTATTTCCCTTGCCGCGTGTGGGCAGTTCGCGTGAAAGCGATTTTGCGCATACCGAACAATTGATTCAAAGCTTTAAAGTACAAGCCAATGCACAAAAGATTCAGCCAGAAACGCATGTGCGTGCATTTTTACCCGCTTTAACGGCAGGTGGCGACTTCAATGCCAATGGTGAAGTCATAGATGTGACTGCAGGTTTGAAAAATGTGGTTTTTCAGATCGAGATTTGATGTATCCGTGGTTATTGCAACAAGACTCTTTGTATCGTTGTCAGGACAAAACGGTGCAGCAGCTTTTAAAACCATATCAGGCGGATAATGAAATTTATTGGGAATCGCAAATTATTTATAGTTGGCAGCAGAAGTTTAAGGCCAATGTGTTGACCCATGTACAACATGAGTACATGCCATTGGTCAGTGGTTCGGTCTCTTTATATCCTGAAGAGGATGAAAAAACCTATTGTATGGATCAAAACTTCAAAGCGGGTTTGAAAAAGGCCAAGTCGCAATATGCACCTTATCAAGCTTTGGGCTATATCTTAAAAACGGGTGCAAATTGGGCGAAACCAATTCAAAGTTTTAAACTGACCATTGAGCGTGACCCGAATGAGTTGGTTTCATTTTGTTGGAATGGCAGGTGAAAAAGATCAGTTCGACACAATTTCAAATGACAGAAAAGAATTTTGTGCCGAAACAGGATTTAGATATTATTTTTGTGCGTAAGTTTTAAGTCCAATTTTTTTGGGCGTTCTTTTGTTTCGGTAAAAGAACCAAAAACATTTGTCATCCGCAAAATCTGTTCACTTTCTGAATGCAGAGTGCCTTTTGTTGCAAAAACAATTCATTTTAAAGGCGATTACTTCGTCTTACGCTGCAAATAAAAGCATTGCTTTTATTCTTGCTTAGGTTGCGGATGACCTTATGGCCCATCGAATGAAATTTAAAAAATGCCAGTCAGTTTATTCACTAACTGGCATGACATCACCAGATGGACTTGTGTTTATTCCTGTTCTGCGGCATCTGCCTTGTCGTGCCAGTATTTGGCTTTTACCTCATCTGCATCGATACCTAATGCATTTTCATAAATGAATGCCAAATCACGCATGGCTTGAGCTTCACCCAGTTCCGCTGCTTGTTGTACCAGTTCAATCGACTTAGCGACATCTTTTTCAACCACATCACCACGACGGTAAAAACCAGCCAACTCTAATATTGCAGTAGGGTGTTTGAGTTCAGCGGCTTGTTTTAACCAGTGATGTGCATGTCCAAAGTAGGTTTCAGCTTCGCTTGGATCTTCTTCGCGAAGTTCTTTGGCATAAAAAGCATAACCTTCACCCAGCCAATACATGGCTTCCACATGACCCAATGCTGCTGCTTTAAGCGCCCATTCTTCTGCAAGCGTAATGTCATCTTCATTTTCACTTTGCATATACAGTTCAGAAAGTTCAAATTGAGCGTCACTATTACCTGTTGTTGCAAGGTTGACCAATTCAGCAGGAATTTCAGGAGATTTAGGCATACAAATAACCAAAGATTTAAACTGTGGATAGCCTAATGCTTTCAAGTAAAAAAGCCAATCCGAAGATTGGCTTTTAGGTTCAGATCAGGTGCAAAGTTAGGCTGAATATAAATAAGAGTAAAACTGAAACAGCGATATTTTTAATTTTTTGTTCAAAATAACTTAAGCAAAGTCCAACAAACAGTGCAGCGAAGCTAATTACGCCGACCCAATAACTGATTTCGGTGCTCCAATGCCCTTGCGTTAAGCAAATGAACAAAGAAACAATTAACAGTAACCAACCCACAGTGGTTGCTAAGCGTGTTTGCTGAAGTGTCAGTTCTTTGCTAAAGATTTGCTTTTGATGTTTAGACATACTGCTGGCAAGTGCAAAAAAACCTAAAGTTGCTAAAGTCCAAATGATCAGAAACCAAATCATGCTTCGGCCTCCTGAACGGGTGCTTTCACTTTTTTATTCGGCAAACCTTGATGTTTTTTCACTTTGTCATAAGCGAAATAGAAGATCACTGCCATTACCCACATGGCTAAATCAACCGATGCAATCATCCATTGACCCTGTGCAATACTATTCCACAAAGCTTGACCGCCTGTCATCAAGTTGACCACTGGCAGCAGGGCGAAAGCGAGTGTTGCCAATAAAAGTAAGTCTAACCATGCTTGGCGGTGGGTACGGAAAATGGCATAAATTAGCGTGAGTAACCATATTGTAAAGAAGCTACGAATTTCCCAGTTCAGGCGCATTTCTATGTCTGCTGGAATGAAACGGTTAGCATAAAAATATGCCGCGCAGGCCAAAGGTAAACCAATAATGGCCGCAATATTCAGGACTTCAACCAGTCGGAAACCAAACGATTTATAGCCTTGTTTCTGCTGTTGGGGTGCACGTTTTACACACCAAAGGATCAGACCTGTCGCCACCATGAGCGTACCTAAAATGCCCGAACAGAATAGCAACCAGCGAAGAGCCAAGTCGAGGCCACGTGCTTCGTGTAAGACGGTGACCACGTTATAGATGCCACTTGGAATCGATGGATTTTTGATTCGTATATTTTTATCCGTTTCGTCTTGACCTGTGACGCCATTATAGTTGAGTGTTGCATACACATTGCGATGCGCGACACTTTCAGCACGTAAAGCACGCAACTCAATTTTGGCTTGGTCTGTATTGGGTGAAATAATGTTAATTGAAGAAATTGGATTGTCTTCCCACTGTTGTTGTACCGCTCCCATAATCGGCGCTAGTTCTGTCAGTGGGGCAGGGCGGAGTTCAGGTTGTGGTGGGCGTTCCTGACCACGACCTTGAGCATGTTCACCGCGTTGCTGTCCGCGTTCTCCACGAGCCGCTGTTTCGCTTTCGCGTTGACCTCGACCTTCGCGCTGAACATCTTCAGCCTTTTGGGGCTGTTCAATCATGCTGGCCTGTTGATCACGTAAAAACTGTTGGCGATTTTCATAAGCTTGGTTAATCCCCCAAGGCATGAACATAAACATGAGCAGTAGTAAGCCACTAAAGGTAATCATTAGATGAAAAGGCAGTGCAAAAACAGCGGTTGCGTTGTGTGCATCTAGCCATGAACGCTGACCTTTGCCAGAGCGAAAGGTAAAGAAATCTTTAAAGATTTTTTTATGGGTAATGATGCCGCTGACAATTGCGACCAACATGAACATGGTGGCAATCCCGACCAACCAACGTGTCCATAGGCGGGGTAAACCGTACAATTCAAAATGGAAACGGTATAGGAACCCACCACCTCGCGTATCCCGTGGTTCAATCACTTCACCAGTCGCACTGTCTAAGGTGATGCGTGTTCCACCACGACGTGCTTTCGGGTCTTCACCAACGGCACGAATAGTCACTTCAGTTGTGGTTTGGCGTGAGTTGGGCAGTTGAATATTCCAACTGCCTGCATCAGGGTGGTTTTTCTGTAAATAGTTGAGCGCGACCTGCATTTGTTGCACTTGAGACTGCGCAGGTATAGATTGATGTGTTTCTGGTTTCATCCAAGTAGAAATTTCATTTTGGAAAAAACTCAGGGTTCCAGTCACAAAAATTGCATACAGCAGCCACCCTAAAATGAGACTGGCCCATGTATGCAACCATGACATGGATTGGCGCGGCCCTTCCGCTTTTTGATCAACACGCATTGAAAAACTATCCTAAAAATTTGAGTAGGGCATACAGTGCAATACATGGCACAGCAATGCCGAGCGTTGCTTTTAAGGTTTTTTGAACCATAAAGACCCAAATAAAGGCAGTACAGTTAAGACAAAATGCAATGAGTGTGGCGCTCATGGCCGCATTCACAGGATTTGCAATAAAGACTTTGGCAATGGTTAATGCAGAGAGCGCAGCAAGGAGATAACCTCCGAGCAAGGCAAGTGCAAATCGATACAACACTATCAGACGGTAGCTAACAGGTGTGTCGACTTTCTTCTTTTTGGCAGGCTTCGGACGGACTTTTTCCGAATGAACCATGGCATCAATTTGTGTGGTGCTATTCATGGAAGAGAGTTGGTGTATTAGTAAACAATATTACAAATGATAACAATTATTATTTAAATAAAATAGATGGTAACTTTATTTATTTTTCTGTAACGGTAAGTGAGTTTGGTTAATAGAAAAATTTGGATTGTAGTGGATGAGTTTTTAAATCGACTTGATTCTTATCTTTATTTATTTTTAAGAATAACTACACAGTGTTACCAAATCACGTTATATGCTGTTTTGTTCTGCGTTAGTTTCATAGTCAATACTTGGGCAAATTTGGAGGAAAAGATGGCTGCTTTTATTAATGCCGAACAGGCAAAAATTATGTCAAACCAAGCGTATTTAGATATTGAGATCTATAAATTACGTTTAGCATCACTAATCGAGGAGAGTGCGAAACAGGGAAATACTGCGGTATTTACCGTATTGCCAAAACATTTACCCTTAGAAGATATTCGTCGCTTTTTAGCAGAACTTACCCAACTGGGATATCAAGTCCGTTTGGAAGTGGAAGAGTTCTATTACCGTTTAAACGGGTATTGGATTTAAAACTTCGCTTTGATGTCTTGGGTTATATTGTGTGGATAAAATAAAAGCCCGTAAACGGACTTTTATCTTTTAGGAGTTTCGAAAACCGATGAGAGGGTTATGGTTGAATATCGGAACCCTTTGTATGGTATGGATTCTTTAAATCTAGTGTCTGTTCAAGCTCATGATCGAAAATGTCGGTGAGCATACTATCGAAGCGTTGAGCATTGTAATGAATCAACTGATCCGCTTCCACAGGACTGATGAATCCTGTTTCAAGCGCATGTTGGATATGTGATTCAAAATCTAAGCCTTCAAATTGTCCTTTGGACTCCGCTTTTTTAAACTTCGTCCACAGTGGATCAATCTTTAATGCTGCTTGGAAGGCATTTTCCATACGCCCAAAGACGTCATTGGGATCGGTATTGTAAAAAACATGCTGCTTCAGTTGTTCACGGAAAGGATTATTTTCCATAATCGCAAGTCCTAATAGCGTTTTTAGCTGATCACTTGGTTGCTGGGCAACACGACCAAAAGGGAAACAGATGAACTTGACCACACAAGCTGCGGCTCGCATAGGAAAGTTTGCGAATAGTCCATCAAATGCATTCTGAATTTGGACAAATGCTTTTTCTAAAGCCAGTTGTGCATGCTGTTGTTCAACCTCACTACGTTGTCCTTTTTCATAAAACTTCAAAATAGCGGTCGCGATAAATAGATGGGCATGAATGTCAGCCAAACGCCCTGAAAGCATTTCTTTGCGTTTAATATCGCCTGCAAGTAAGCCTAAACACAGATCTGCGGTTAAGGCGAAGTTTGCACTGAAACGGTTAATGGTTTTGTAAAAAGGACGCGAGAAAGCATCTGTCTGTGCGGAAGCATTTGAAGGGCCACCGAATATGCCATAACTGAATGAACGTGCTGTGCGGTTAAAGGTATAAGCCAAATGTTTAAAAAGTAGCGTATCGAAAGGTGCTAAAGCGGCTTTTGTACCTTCTGCTTGAAGGAGTTGAAGTTCTTCATATAAATAAGGATGACAGCGCATTGAGCCTTGACCAAAGATCATTAAAGAACGGCTTAAAATATTGGCCCCTTCAACAGTAATCGAAATAGGGATGGCTTGATAATTCAGTGCTAAAAAATTGCGCGGCCCCATTTGTACTGCCCGTCCACCAACGACATCCATCCCGTGATTGACAATTTTACGCATGGTTTCGGTGGCATAGTATTTGGCCATAGCTGTCATCACAGCAGGTTTTCCACCTTCATTTAAACCACAAGTCACCATATAGCGAAAAGCTTCTAACATATACGCACCGCTGGCAATATCACTGGTGGCCTCTTGCACGCCTTCAAAATGTCCCACAGAAATTTTAAATTGTTGGCGGACTTTGGCAAAAGCACCGACGCTTAAATAGGCCATTTCAGCTGAAGCAGTAGAGAGCGCTGGCAAAGAAATCCCACGACCTACGGCTAAGCATTCCATCAGCATGCGCCAACCTTTACCTGCATTTTCCACCCCACCAATAATCCAATCGAGTGGAATAAAAATATCTTGTCCATCGACCGTGCCATTCATAAAGGGTGAACCAGGATTATGTCGTGCACCGACTTGGACACCGTCATGACTAGCAGGTAATAAGGCGCAGGTAATGCCATATTCAGTTTTGCTTGCATCGCCTAATAGTCCATCAGGGTCATAGAGTTTAAAAGCGAGACCAATCACAGTCGCAATAGGCGCCAGTGTAATCCAGCGTTTTGAAAAGTTCATACGTAAACCGAGTACTTCTTGGCCTTCAAACTGTCCGTAACAGACCACGCCTGTGTCCGGTATTGCACCCGCATCTGAACCCGCCTCAGGACTGGTTAAACCAAAGCAGGGGATTTCTTCACCTTTGGCTAGTCCCGGTAGGTAGCGCTGTTTTTGTTCCTCAGTTCCATAATGTAAAAGCAATTCACCAGGGCCTAAAGAGTTGGGCACCATACAACTGACGGCAGTGGTCAGTGAACGTGAAGAAATTTTGCTCATGATGCGGCTTTGTGCAAAGGAGCTAAACGCACGACCACCGTATTCTTTGGGAATAATTAAACCTAAAAAGCCTTGTTCTTTGATGTATTGCCATGCTTCAACAGGAAGATCTTTTAAGTGATGATGAATTTCCCATTCATTGAGTAAACCACAAAGGTGTTCAACTTCATGATCTAAGAAGGATTGCTCTTCAGCAGACAATGTTGGGTAGACATAACCATCAAATTTTTTCCAGTCAGGTGCACCCATAAATAATTCTTTTTCCCACCAACTGGTGCCTGCATCCAATGCTTCGCGTTCAGTAATGCTCATACTCGGCATGGCTTTGGCTAAAGCTTTATAGGCAGGTTGAGTGATTAAAGACTTTCGTAATGGATCAATAACCACAATCAGGCTGAGAAGAATTAAGGGCAGACCTAGAAGTAATGACCACGGACTGATAAAAATAGCAGCGAAGAGGGATGCAAAAATAATCATTGCAGTTGCCATTAAGCGACTGAGTTCAAAATAAAAAATAGCCCAGAGGGTACAGATTAAAAACAGAATGGCGAAAATAAAACCCATTGAAACCTCCCGTTGTTTACACCGTGAGGTGAGTCATACGTTTTATAGAATTCCACGGAAAATAAGGCAAAACGTAGACTAAAAAGGTGTAATAAAATGAATTTGATGTGATGTGTAGTATCACGATTATTTTAGACTTTGAATTAGATTAGGACGTTTATTGAACAATGACTGTGTTAGAAATGTATGAATACGTAATTGAAAAATATAAAGAACGAAGTTCGTAATAAAAAAAGCCCTCATATGAGGGCTTTTAATTTTTGCGTTTAACTGTTTAACACGACAGGAAATTAAGCTTCAATCGTTTGAACAGCAATCTTTTTCGCAGGATCTGCTTTGCGACGTACTGCTGGTACAGGTTCGCCATAGTATTGACGGTCAGCGAAGTAGCTTGAACGAACCATCGGTGCTGCCCAAATATTTCTAAAGCCCAGATTTTGACCATGTGCAGTGTAGCGTTCAAATTCTTCTGGTGTAACGAAGCGATCAATCGGTGCATGTTCTTTTGAAGGCTGTAAATACTGACCAATCGTTACATAGTCAACGCCGTGTGCATGTAAGTCATCTAAAAGTGAAATGACTTCTTCTTCAGTTTCACCAATACCGACCATCAAACCACATTTGGTTGGAACGTCAGGGCAATATTCTTTAAACATTTTTAACAGATTTAAAGAGTGTTGGTAGTCTGAACCTGGACGCATCGCTTTGTATAAACGCGGCACAGTTTCAATGTTGTGGTTAAACACATCAGGTGGACACTCAGTCATAATGCGAAGAGCAATGTCCATACGACCACGGAAGTCAGGTACCAAAATCTCAAGTAAAGTATTCGGGCTTAATGCACGTGCTTCTTTAATACAATCAACAAAGTGCTGTGCACCACCGTCAAGTAAGTCATCACGGTCTACAGAAGTGATCACGGCATATTTTAAACCTAAGTTTGAAATCGTTTCAGCCATGTGACGTGGTTCGTCTGCGTCAAGTGCATTTGGACGGCCATGTGCCACGTCGCAAAAAGGACAACGACGTGTACAAATGTCACCCATAATCATAAAGGTTGCAGTACCGCCACCAAAACATTCAGGTAGGTTTGGACACGCAGCTTCTTCACAAACGGTATGCAGTTTTTGTTCACGTAGGGTTGATTTAATGCGTTGCACTTCTTCGGGTGCTGCCATTTTCACGCGAATCCAATCCGGCTTGCGTGGCGTTTCAACCGTAGGAATAACTTTTACAGGTATACGCGCGACCTTTTCTGCGCCACGAAGTTTGATACCCTGCTCAGGTTTACGGTTTTCAGACATATTCAACTATTCCACTGTTTTTGACGGGGGAGATGCTAAAAATAGCAGTATTAGTATAGCGGAAATGCGAATTGATAGGGCGGAAATACTATTCATTTACTAAATGTGGTTATCACTTAATATATGTAAGCTAAATACAGCAAATTGTCTGCAATTACGTCATAATATGCCCAAGATAAGTAATAAGTTTTTGAAGAAGGAGCGTTGAATGCCACGTAAAAAAGAGGTCGTTGGTGGAACTTTCGTTAAGTACGATGCGGTCGTTCTAGGTTCAGGCCCTGCGGGTGAAGGCGCGGCAATGAAACTTGCCAAATCTGGAAAGCGTGTTGCGATTGTGGATGTGCGTGAGCAGCTCGGTGGTAACTGTACCCACGTGGGGACCATTCCAAGTAAAGCTTTACGTCAAACGGTATCGAGTATTATCCGTTATCGCCGTGACCCAATGTTTAAAAAAATGGGCGACTGGCGTCAGTTTACAATGAAGCAAGTGCTTCAAAATGCACATAAAGTGATTCAACAACAGGTTGATACACACTCACGTTTTTATGACCGCAATAAAATTGATATTTACCATGGGCGTGCCTATGTTCAAGACCAAAATACGGTTTTAGTATTTAGCCCTGAAGGCATCAAAGAAACGATCATGTGCAAACAAATCGTGATTGCAACGGGTAGCCGTCCATACCGTCCTGCGGCGCTTGATTTTAACCATCCGCGTGTATTCGATTCAGACAAAATTTTAGACCTCGATTATTCGATCCAAAAAATCATCATTTATGGTGCGGGTGTTATTGGCTGTGAATACGCGTCTATTTTCATTGGACTAGATCATAAAGTTGACTTGATTAATACACAGCATAAATTGCTGAGCTATCTAGACGATGAAATTTCTGATGCTTTGTCTTATCACTTACGTCAACAAGGTGTTTTGATTCGCCATAATGAGCAGATTGATCATCTTGAAACGTATGATGATCACGTGGTGCTACATTTGCAAAGTGGTAAGAAAATTAAAGCAGATGCTATTTTGTGGTGTAACGGTCGCTCTGGAAATACGGATGGCTTAGGTCTAGAAAATGTGGGTATTACGCCAAACAGCCGTGGTCAAATTACAGTCAATGATCAATACCAAACCGAAGTGGAAAACATTTACGCGGCGGGTGATGTGATTGGTTGGCCTTCACTGGCTTCTGCTGCATATGACCAAGGTCGTTGCGCAGGTGCAAACATGAGCGGTGAAGTGGGTGTAGAACCTGTGGTTGATATTCCGACAGGCATTTATACCATTCCAGAAATTTCTTCAATTGGTAAAACTGAACAAGAGTTAACTGAAGAAAAAATTCCGTATGAAGTGGGTCAAGCTTCTTTCCGTCATTTGGCGCGTGCGCAAATTACAGGTGACACAGTGGGTGAGTTGAAAATTTTATTCCACCGTGAGACTTTGGAAGTACTAGGTGTACATTGCTTTGGTAATAACGCTTCGGAAATTATTCACATTGGTCAAGCGGTGATGAATAGTCCAAACAATACCATCAATTATTTCGTAGAAACGACGTTTAACTATCCGACGATGGCTGAAGCATATCGTGTAGCGACCTTAAATGGTATGAATCGTTTATTCTAATTTTTATAGTATTTTCAGAGGCCTGTAAGTTTAGACTTGCAGGTTTTTTTATACCTAAAATTGCTATTTTGTAATTGCAAGCATATCTAAATGCCTAAAAATTTTTAACGATTTGTGCGGCGGTAGGTGAGTGCGACAAGTAAGGGGGAGGGAGCAACTTTGCTTATGAGATACAAGTAATTTTGTGGGTGCCATGTTTCTTAGCGTAGAACATGGAGAGAATGATTCAGTGATACGGCGTAGCAGATATTTTTAGACATAAAAAAACCAACAAAGTTGGCTTTTTGAATTGGGCTGCGACGTGAAATCAGTTACAGGATGAACTGATGTAAGAAGTAGGCAGAAATCATCATGCCTAACACAAAAAACATGCACGAATAAGCGTCAAGCTGATAACGCTTTTCTAATTGATGTTCTACATGCTGTATATTTTCTTCTTGCATAATTTTCATGGAAGTTTTTATTCCGATTTAATTATCGTTAAAATCCTATTGCATGTTTGTATTTTTAACATAAAAAAATGCTTAAATAAAGTACTAATTAAAAATAATCAGATCTCCACTATACATAATCACTTAAATATTCAAGTTTATGCTGTGTTAACCCAGAAGCCAGTAGCTACTAATAACTAACTATCTGAAAGTCATAGAACTTAGGATTTTATTATTCATGGTTAAAAATAAGATAATTGAATTTAAAACTGTGGATAAATTTGCTTTTAAATGAATTTAAAATACCAAGAGATAATAAAATATGTGGATAAGTTTTATACAAATAAATTCAAATTAAAATAAATCTTACTGATATAAATAAAAAAGCCAACGCAGCCTATACATCGATCTAGTATAGTTTGCATTGGCTTATTTTTATAAATTATTGATTTAATGCATAAATATTGGCTTGAATCCAAATATTGCCGCGAATGTATTGTCCAATATTAAAGTTGGCGTACTCTGGATTTTTAGTGGCAATACGAATCAGTGTCGCAGGTTGGTTGTCTTCATGAATCAAGGCAACATCAAGCAGAGTGTAGTCTTGTTCCATAAATTGCATGCTAGTTTTGCCAACAATATGCCCTTGGAACCATGCTTCATCTTCCTGACCGATCTTTTCGCCATACAAATAAGCGACCATTTTTGAAAAATCGACAGTCACAGGTTCTTTGTCATCATCCGACTTTGGTTCCCATGCATCAATCTGTTCTTGCAGGTTTGCAGGAGCAATGCCATTGTTTGCTGCCAAAATATCGTTCAAGGCACGATGATGTTTAATCGATGCAAGGTCATCAACCACCAGTTGCTCGTGTTCTGCGACCGCTTCTAGTTCATATGCCCATGCGTTGAGATGTGCAATATAGGTTTGGTCTTTTTGGTATTGAGCATGATTAACGCTATATAAGCTGTCATAAGCGTAGACGATGCTGTTATTGCCTAAGTTTAAGCGTAAAACGGCTTGTGTGTTGGATTGACCGCGAATGATGCGTTCAACCACAGCAGACACTTTATAGGGGCTATTAAAACTTGGAAATGCAGTTTTAACGGCTTTAGGTTTATTGTCTTCAACCGCGATGACTTGAGTCAGCTGAACAGCAGCTTGACTTGGGCCTTGAATGAGCCAGCAACCCGCATCCATATCTTGTTCAGTCTGGCATAAACCCATCGGCATGATTGGTGCATTTAAAGCTAAACCTAACCATTTAGGGACATCTTGTGCAGGGTTATCTGTGAGTAAATTCCAATGCTCGACATGGCCACCAAAGTTTTGGTCATCAATGGTGATTATTTCTGGACTATTTTGATTGTTCATATGCACGATTGAATGAGGTTATATATCCCTATTAAATCGAGGGTTATTTCTATATTTCAAGTCCTATATTTTATTTTTACTGGAAAATCATCAAAAAAGAGTAAAGCCTTACTTTATTTGACAGATAAAAGAGCAAAGTATTTTCACCTGATATTTAAAAAGTATGAAGCAAGCTTTGTATAAGTGATTTTGAGCGGTTTTATCTATTATGCTAAAGCACTGAGTTTGTTAGACTAAGGCAGTTTCTTTTGTTTATGGATGTGCAGTGCTGCCATTTAAACTCTGGGTCGATGCAGATGCATTGCCTAAAATTTTACGTGAAGTGATTTTACGTGCTTCTGATCGTTATCAGCTTGAAGTGACCTTTGTGGCCAATCAAAATGTAGGGATTACGCCTTCCGTTCGTATAAATTCGATTCAAGTAATGAGTGGGGCGGATGCCGCGGATAAAGAAATCATCGAACGCATGAAAGAGAATGATATTGTGATGACACAAGACATTCCGCTGGCGGCGCAGGTGATTGAAAAGGGTGGAATCGCAATTCATCCACGTGGTGAAATCTATACTACAGCCAATGTCAAAGCGCGCCTACATTTACGTGATTTTATGGATTCATTACGTGGAGCAGGAGTAAACACGGGTGGCCCACCGCCTATTTCTGAGCGTGATAAACGAGAATTTTCTAGTTCTTTAGACCAAACCATTCAAAAGCAAAAACGCAAAACCGCCATTTAGCATCGAGCTGATTATGTCTTCTAAAGCCAATCTGATGGCAACCTATGGATTATTGGTTTTTATTTGGTCCACAACGCCTTTAGCGATTGTGTGGAGTGTGACCGATTTACATATGCTGTGGGCGTTGGTATTACGTTTTTTCATTGCTTTGCCTTTGGCGATTTGTTTGTTATTGGTTTTAAAGCGACATTTCCCCACCGATAAAGTCGCTTGGCATAGCTATTTGGCTGGTTCTTTTAGCTTGATTGGCTCACAGTTTTTTACCTATGTTGCCACCAACTATATTAGTTCAGGCATGATTGCATTGATGTTTGGCTTAGCACCGATTATGGCAGGGCTGATTGGACGTTTTTACTTTAAGACCTATTTGAGTGCGATGCAGTGGCTTGGGATGTGTATTGCACTGCTGGGACTTGCGATAATTTGCCTTGCAGGTACAGAACAGCATGTCCATCCGTTTGGGATTGGACTGATGTTACTTAGTGTATTTTCTTATGTAGCCTCTATTTTCTGGGTGAAAAAAGTCAATGCGAATATTGAACCCGTTGCACAAGCGACAGGTTCAATTTTGGTGTCGACATTGGCGGCTATATGTATTGTGCCTTTTATTTGGCAGCATGCACCGCAGCAAATTCCCGATTTGAAAACTTGTTTGGCGCTGCTATATACGGTCATCATGGCGTCATTGATTGCGATGTTCTGTTATTTTAAATTGGTGCAGAAAATTCAACCCACGACTTTATCGCTGACTACCGTCATGACGCCGATGATTGCTCTATTTATAGGTGCTGTACTGAATCAGGAAAAACTTTCGATGATGGTGATTTTGGGTGCAGTGGTTTTATTGTCAGGTTTGTTCGTTTACTTTTATAAAGATCTTCAGGCAAGTCGTAAACTTGCCCAAAAGTTAAAAAGCCAAAACTAGTCCAAGGTTCTGGCTTTAATGATCTTCGACCGTCAAAGAAATACAGTCGGCCAATTTGACACGATCTTGCGGGTGCAAGGTAATAAAGTATGCTCCCGTACGGCACTTGCCATTTTCCTCTTCATTGCTGTACACCACCTGCGCTATCGCTGCAATATGGAAGAAGTTTTCAGGGTGGCTCAAGGTTAAGTGTATATAAGTACCATCTTGAATTTGTTTTTCGCTATAAAAACTCAAACCACTTTCTGAAAAGTTCACATGTTCAGGTGTAGGTAACATGGTTTGTACAATTGTGTCGTACAAAGACCCCGTGATCAGGTTTAATTTCTGGTTAAATAGGGATAAGATTCGAGCAATTTGTTGATCTTTTTCAGATAATTGTTCTAATTCGTAGTTTAGTGCATGATCAAATTGATCTAATTCTGCGAGTAGTAGAAAATAGCGCGGTAAAACAAAATTAGGATCGTAAGGGTCATTCAGGGCAACATCATCAGAAATGATCTGATAGTTAATTCTCAAGGCCGCATCGATTCGTGACATCACACGACGTTCTGTTTGAACGTTTTGATGCTGTAAATTTTCCATAATTATGACCTCGGACTAGATGGTATGTTTAAACCAATCTCGCTGTATATAGGGTTGAGATATACTCGCGCACGGCGTAGCAACCACTTTATTTCTTTTATTGCACTGGTTTCGATGATCGGTCTAACACTGGGTGTGGCTGTACTTATTACAGTCTTATCTGTAATGAATGGTTTCGACCGAGAGCTGAAAACACGTGTACTTGGAATGATACCTCAAGCCACTGTTTCTTCAACACAAATTTTAACAGATTGGCCTGAACTTGCAAAAAAAATTGAGACAAAGGAACACGTCACAGGTGTAGCACCGTTTACTCAATTGCAGGGGATGCTTACGGCACAAGGCCAAGTGGCTGGAATTATGGTCACGGGGATCGAACCTCAATATGAAAAAAAGGTTTCGATTATCCAAGACCACATGGTTGAAGGCGGTATTGATAACTTAAAAAAAGGTGAGTTTGGTATTGTTTTAGGCAAACAAATGACCGATGCCTTAGGTTTAGGGTTAAATGATAGTGTGACTTTGGTTTTACCTGAGGCAACACCATCACCTGCGGGTGTGGTGCCACGTTTTAAACGTTTCAAAATTGTGGGCATTTTCAGCATTGGTGCTGAGGTTGATTCGATGATGGGCTACATTGCTTTGAATGATGCATCAACGTTGTTACGCCTACCAGATGGCGCGCAAGGCATTCGCCTGAAATTGGATGATATTTTTGCAGCACCTAAAGTGGCTGATGAAATTGTGATGGATCTGCCAAGCGGTTTTTATGCCTCGAATTGGACCTATACTCACGGCAATTTGTTTAGTGCGATCCAAATGGAAAAAGCCATGGTGAGCTTATTACTTTTCCTGATTGTCTTGGTGGCTGCATTTAATATTGTGTCCTCCTTGGTGATGGTCGTGACCGATAAAAAATCGGATATTGCCATATTACGTACCCTTGGTGCATCACCTGCAACCATTACCCGTATTTTTATGGTTCAGGGCACGATTATTGGTGTGATTGGTACGGTATCGGGTGCGATTCTCGGCATTGTTTTCGCCTCTGGAATTAGTGGTTTTGTAGGTTGGTTAAACAATGTGATGGGACTTCATCTGTTTGATGCCTACTTTATCAATTACTTACCATCGTATTTAAGATGGCAAGATGTATTAACCATTGTGTCACTGTCTTTAGTTTTAAGTTTCCTTGCAACAATTTATCCTGCAATGCGTGCTGCAAAAATCCAACCTGCGGAGGCATTACGTTATGAGTAAAATTGTTTTAGAAGCCCAAAATATTGAAAAGCATTTTACCGATGGTAAGTCGACTGTTGAGGTGATTAAAGGTCTCTCTCTACAAGTTAAAGCAGGTGAATTTGTTTCGATTGTGGGGTCGAGTGGTTCGGGTAAAAGTACTTTGTTGCATGTCTTGGGTGGTTTAGACCGTCCGAGTTCGGGCCAAGTGTTTTTGCAGGGCAGTCGTTTTGACAGTTTGAATGAAGCTGAGCGTGGTTATTTACGTAACCAACACTTAGGTTTTGTTTACCAGTTCCATCATTTGTTACCTGAGTTTACGGCTTTGGAAAATGTGGCAATGCCACTGATGTTACGTCAAGGCACCAACTTTAAAGATGTACAAAAGCAAGCCGAATATTTACTTGAACGTGTAGGATTGACGCATCGTTTAACCCATAAACCGGGTGAGCTTTCGGGCGGGGAACGGCAACGTGTTGCATTAGCGCGTGCATTGGTGGCCAAGCCAGCATTAATGATGGCAGATGAACCGACAGGTAACTTAGATCGTAAAACAGCAAGTAAAATTTTTGAGCTGCTGATGGATTTACGTCAGGAGTTCAATATGGCGATGTTGATCGTGACACATGATGAACAATTGGCTCAGTCCGCCGATTCGATTTTGCATATGCAAGATGGTCTTTGGGTCAATGACTAGGCTGAGTGCCGATAAAAATATGAGATAAAGCCACTATCTATTGAAGCCCACTTCGGTGGGCTTTATTATGGCGCCAATAAAAAAAATAACTGAATAAAAGAATGAAGTTTTTATATGCTGCTGCTTGGATTGTAGGAATTGCATTGATGGGGCAGAACGTCCCCATTCTAAATCACCTTTTTTACCCAGCGCTGATTTTGGTCAGCGTACTTTTGCCGTTACAGTTTTTTCTCTTTAAGTACAAACACGCCCTTATTTTGCAGTTTATATGCGGACTGATTTATTCCATGTTGTTTTTAACTGCGGGATATCATTATGCACAATCGGCTTTGCAGCAGCGTCTAGCTTATAAAGAAACAAAAGTTGAAGATGCTGAAATTATTGTTTATATCGCAAAAATTAACCAACTGGGTGCTGAGACCATTCAGCAAGAAATACAGGTCTTGAACCGACATGTGCAACCAGTGCAGTGGTTGGGTTTTCAAAAAAGGATCTCGGATGAGCAAGCGGTCTTGGAACTTGGGAAATACTACCGACTGAGAGGGGAAATACGTCCTGCGCATAGTTATGCGGTGCAAGGTGTATTCGATGTTGAGCAGTGGTATCTGCAACGTAATCTCATGTCGGGTTTTAAACTCAAGCATATACAACCCTTGTCTGAGTCAGAAATTTATGCGTTAGGCTATACCCATCATTTAAGAAAACAGCAGGGCGTACTCAATAAGATCCAACTGGGTATAGAACATCAGCGATTAAACATTCGTCATTTTATTTATACTCAGCCTTTAAGCCATAAGGGCTTAATTCTAGCACTCCTGACTGGGGATGAAAGTTTCTTAGATAAGGAGACGACAGCCTTTTTTCAACGCTTTGGTATTAGCCATTTATTAGCGATTTCTGGGCCACATGTGCTGATCTTTGCCGTCATGCTGTGTTGGCTGTTACAAAAGGTGCTAAATCGTTATTGGCCACAGATTTTTCTAAAAATCCCACGACCTTATGCATTGTTACTGCCATTTTGTTGCTGCGTATTGCTGTATTGTGCCTTTGTAGGTTTTGAGATTCCTGCACTTCGTACTTTACTCAGTTGCTTCTGTTTAAGTGTGTTGATTTGGCTCAGGCAGAAAATTTCAGCTTTGACGTTACTCTTATTGAGTGCATCACTCCTTTTACTGTTTGATCCTTTTTCAATTCTATCAGCGGCCTTTTGGTTGTCCTATGGTGCGTGCTTTGTGCTTTTACGCATTTATCAAACCACTATTCGGCTCGATTTGACTCGCCCGCAGTCTTGGCAGAAAAAACTCGTTTTTAGCCTAAAACTTTTGGTTGAGTCGCAGTGGAAAATATTTGTGGCTCTGATGCCTTTGGTGATTATTTTCTTCAAGCAAATTTCATGGGTGAGCCCGATCAGTAACCTTGTAGCTATTCCACTGATCAGTTTGTTGGTTGTACCACTAGAGGTTTTGGCAGCATTAACTTTTTATCTTTTTGAACCGCTGAGTAGCCTTTTGTTTCAGTTGGCGGATTGGGTGTTGGTATTTTTATTGGGCATACTCAATGGATTGGATGCGCTACTACCGATTAAGTTGTATCCGATTGCACTCAATACTTGGCAAGTCATTTTGCTGATTGTGCTCTTAATCATTGTTTTTATGCCCAAACCCAGCCTCCCTAAATCATGGCTGGTGCTAGGTTTGATTCCTTTGTTGGGGTTTAGCAGCCAAAACCGTCCTTTTGAGTTAATCGTACTTGATGTAGGTCAGGGACAAGCCGTGTATATGCAGCATGGTCAACAGCATGCCATGATTGACGTTGGTGGCTCTTATGATGAAACAAAGTTTAGTGTTGCTAAGCAGATTATTCAGCCATTTTTATCGAAGCAAGGCGTGAGCCAATTAGATCAGCTGATACTTACACATTTGGATCAAGATCATAGTGGAAGTTATGCCACATTAAAAAATGAGTTGTCGATCAATCAAGTTTACTCTAATCAGCAATTGGATGTGGCGACTACGTCAAACTTTAACTATTGTCAACAAGGTCAGATCTGGCACTGGTCTGAACAAGTGGAAATCAAAATTTTGTCACCGAAAGCCAATCAATTGGCACAAGTGCCCTATCAGCAAAATGAGTTATCTTGTGTGGCCTATATACAAGTGAAGGATGTACAGCCTTATCAGTATTTTCTGATTATGGGGGATGCAGGCTGGCAAACCGAGTTTCAATTATTACAGGATTATCCAGACTTAAAAGTTGATGTATTGGTCTTGGGCCATCATGGCAGTCGACATAGTTCAGCCTATGCATTTTTAAAACACTATCAACCGAAATTAGCAATTGCCTCAGCAGGCTTCCATAACCGTTATGGACATCCAAGTGCAGTAACGCAAGCTCGTTTGAAAGCTTTAAACATTCCACTCTTAACAACAGCAGAGCAAGGCAGTATTGGTTTTATTGCGCAGTCCACAGGGTTTATTAAACTGACGACACAACGTCAGACTCGACAGTGGTTGCAGTCGGCTGATTTTGTTGTTCCATACGCAGTTGCTCTAAACGCGTCACAGCCTCATTAAAAGGGAAGTTATACAGCGTTCGAAGCTCAGGATTGGCTTTAAAGCGCTTATAGGTCCAATGATAATGCTCAGGATAGCGATGGACCAAGTCCTCAATGGCGTGGTGAATGACCAAGGTGCCATCATTGGCTGTACCTTGATAAATACTTTCACTGATTTCTTCAATATACATATCAAAGCCATCGTCATTACGAATAGCATAGAGTAGTAAAGCCTTGGCTTTGGTTTTTTGAAGTAGTTTGGCGCTTAGGTTACTTGAAGCCAAAGGAAAACCAAAATAAGGAATCATTTCCCCACCTTGTTTTGGAGTGTGATCGGGTAGAATTACGGTTGTCCCCCCTTGTTTGAGCGCCTTAAAAATCTGGCGTACCCCTGATTCATCGGTAGGGACAAGGTGAGCACCTTCACGGCTGCGCGCCTCACGAACAAATAAGTCAGCACCAGGGTCTTTAACTGGTTTATACATAATGGTCATTTCAGTAAATTGGGCGATATAACTATTCATAATTTCCCAAGTTCCAAAATGAGGCACGATTAAGACCAAACCTTTCTGAGTGGCAAGTGCCTCATGTAGTAAATGTTCACCATGTACTTTTTGGACGCGTGCAATATTTTTTTGATTGCTTGAACCCCAAATACTAAAAAACTCAAAATAGGTGGTTAGTTCATTACGCACTGCTTGCTTCGCAATTACTTCACGTCGCTCGTCACTCAGCTCAGGCAGTGCAATTTTTAAGTTGAGTCTGAGAGCATCATTATTTTTACTGATTTTTAAAAGATTGACTAAGCCTGCTAAACCCTTAGCAAAAAAACGTGCAAATTTAATAGGTTGTTTGCTTACAAAACGCAGTAAACGATAAGTCGAGTTTTGCTCTTGTGCTTTAGTCATTCTTTAGAGTCAATGGTACATGTGGATAAAAACATAAAATATTATAGGCTAAAATAAACTGTTTCGACAGTTTTCTACAAATCAGTGTATATAATGAGGGCAATTTTATTCAAGTTTGGATTGTTATATGTCCGATTGGCCACCAAAACCAGAAAATGAAATGCCTAAACAACAGCCTGTACATGAACAACCGACAGGAAACGAATGGAAACTTTTAGAGAAAGCAGTTTTAGCTTCCGTTGAAGAACAACGTCGTGCACGTCGTTGGGGCATCTTTTTCAAATGTCTAACTTTTGCCTATCTTTTGTTTATTCTATTTGCCATGACCAAGAGCTGTTCGACCAGTGGTACGGATGCAACCGCATCTAAGCATATTGCTGTAGTGGATATTGTTGGTACCATTGCCGCTGACGAGCAAAGCGTAAACAGCGATGACACGATTAAGTCATTAAAGAAAGCTTTTGAAAATAAACAAAGCCAAGCGGTGGTGCTTAATATTAATTCGCCGGGAGGCTCTCCTGTGCAGTCAGATGAAATCTGGCAAGAAATTCAATATTTGAAAAAAGCGCATAGCGATAAAAAATTGTATGCGGTGATTGGTGATACAGGTGCATCAGGCGCTTACTATATCGCATCTGCGGCGGACGAAATCTTGGTGAATCCATCGAGTTTAGTGGGTTCAATCGGTGTGATAATGCCAAACTATGGGGTCAATGGCCTCATGCAAAAACTGGGTGTTGAAGACCGCACCATGACCTCTGGTCAAAACAAAGCTTTATTGTCAATGACACAACCAGTTAACCCTGCGCAGCGCGCACATGTTCAAGGTGTACTTGATAATGTACACGAGCATTTTATTAATGCTGTGAAACAAGGTCGTGGCAAGAAGTTAAAGTCGAACGATCCTGCACTCTTCTCAGGTCTTTTCTGGACAGGGGATCAGGCGGTCAAACTGGGTATTGCGGACCGGATTGGTAATTTACATACTTTAAAACGTGAACTAAATACCGATAAAGCGATGGATTATACCGTAGTACATAGCCCACTAGATGCTGTATTAGGCCGTTTAGGTGCATCGATGGGAGCTGGTTTTGCATCTTCACTTTCAAATCAAATGCAATCTGAACAGACTACGAAACTCCAATGAAACCTTTAATTCATTTTGCGCACGCCAATGGCGTGCCTTCTAAGGTCTATCAGAAATTATTTGATTTATTGTCAGATCAGTATGATGTGATCTATGTCCCTTTATTAGGACCAGATAAAAACTACCCGATTGATAACCATTGGAAAAGCTTAACTCAGCAAGTGATTGACAGTATTGTTCGTCAGGCACAGGGTCGTAAAGTGATTGGTTTGGGACATTCATTAGGATCAGTGCTGACGTTTCAGGCGGCATTACAGCGTCCTGAGCTATTTCAACAAGTCATCATGATGGACCCGCCTTTGATCATGGGCAAAGCCTCGTTTGCATTACACTTTGCGAAAATGTTGAAGTTAAAAATGGTCGATACTATGTCTCCAGCAGCGCTATCTTTACGGCGTCGTGACCATTGGGAAAGCCGTGAACAAGCGGCTGAACTTTTACGTCCGAAAGGCTTTTATAAAAACTTTGATCCAGACTGTTTTCAAGCTTATATTGACTATGCTTTAACGGAAGATCGCGTCCGTGGCGGTGTTGAACTTACGATTGCAAAAATGGATGAAGTTCATATCTTCAGGACCAATCCTTCTTTATGGTGGCTACCTCAGGGTAAACCACAAGTGCCGATGCATTTGCTGATTGCTGAAAAAGGTCCTTTTGTTGGTCCAGGGTTTCCACAAATAGTGAAAAAGAAATTTGGCATTCCTTATCAAATCGTTGAGGGAAGCCATATGTTTCCTTTAGAGGGACCAGAAGAAACGGTTGCTTTGATTAAGATGCTGATTCAAGAAAATGTTTAATAGTACTTTTTAGCAACCATAAAAAAACGCCTCCTTGGAGGCGTTTTTTTATTTTAAAATTTGCAAAACTGAATCGGCTCGTGCATCAGTGTATTGCGGTAGAGAACACCTTGGTCTGTATGCTGAATCGTTTGTGTACAAATCCACTCTACCACTTGCGGGTAGATGATATGCTCAAGCGTATGGACACGTTGGGCCAAACTATTCACACCATCATGTGAACCAACTTTCAGTACACCTTGTGCCAAAGCTTGACCTGCATCGAGTTCGGCCGTCACATAGTGCACGGTACAGCCATGCAGTTGATCGCCAGTATTCAAGACGCGCTGATGGGTATGCATACCTTTGTAATGCGGTAGAAGAGAAGGGTGAATGTTGATCATTTTCCCTTCCCAAGCACTGACAAATTTCTCACTTAAAATACGCATAAAGCCAGCAAGAACCACCAAGTCCACATCCCAATCGAGTAACTGTTGATGCATGACATCATCAAAAGCTTCACGATGAGGATACTGTTTGTGTTCAATGACCGCTGTCGCAATACCTGCATTTTCAGCACGCTGTAGCGCATAGGCTTCAGGTTTGTTGGAAATCACACCCACAATTTGCCCTGACAGATTGGCATCAATCAAGGCTTGAAGGTTTGATCCACTTCCTGAAACCAGAACAGCAATTTTAATCATATGACTTAAGCGAATGTCACGCGGATTTTTTCGTCTGCGCCTTCAACTGACTCAGCATTGTCTACGATATGTCCCATAGTGAAAGCTTTTTCACCCAGGTTATTGAGTCGTTCAACTGTTTTGTCCGCATCAGCAGCATCAACAACTAAGACCATGCCTACGCCACAGTTGAATGTGCGATACATTTCGAACTGTTCAACACCACCTTCACTCTGAAGAAGTTTAAACAATTCTGGCCATTCCCAAGATGCTTCATTCACAACAGCTTGAGCACCATTCGGCAATACGCGTGGTAAGTTACCTGGTAAACCACCACCAGTAATGTGTGCCATTGCGTGTACATCAACTTCTTTTAAAAGTTGAAGAATAGGCTTCACGTAAATACGTGTTGGTTCCATTGCAACATCGGCAAGTGGACGACCATCAACGATTTGCGTCAAGTCAACGTTTTTCACGTCTAAAATTTTACGAAGAAGAGAGTAACCGTTTGAGTGAGCACCACTTGATGCAACACCAATTAAAACGTCACCCGCTTTGACTTTAGAGCCATCAATAATTTTGCTTTGCTCAACTACGCCTACACAGAAACCTGCCAAGTCGTAATCTTCGCCTTCATACATGCCTGGCATTTCGGCAGTTTCACCACCAACCAATGCACAACCAGCAAGTTCACAGCCTGTACCAATACCAGTAACTACGTTTGCAGCTACATCTACATTAAGATGGCCAGTTGCATAGTAGTCAAGGAAGAATAATGGCTCAGCGCCACATACAAGAAGATCGTTTACACACATTGCAACCAAGTCTTGACCAATCGTGTCATGACGGTTCAAATTCAATGCTAAACGTAATTTTGTACCAACACCGTCTGTGCCAGATACGAGAACAGGTTCTTCATAACCTTTAGGGATTTTACAAAGTGCACCGAAGCCACCTAATCCGCCCATTACTTCAGGACGAGTAGTACGCTTCGCGACAGATTTGATACGATCGACTAACGCGTCGCCCGCTTCAATGTCGACACCTGCATCTTTGTAGCTTAAACCAGTGTTTGGGGTAGAAGTTGAGTTGCTCATAATGAAGTCTCCGCATTCGCGGGGCGATTATACCTGAATATACGAAACACATATGTTATTTCTGCGCTAAAATGTTATCTTTACTAAAATATTTTTCTCAATAACGATTAAATCTGAAAAAGGCGAGATTGCATGCAAGATCGTACACTTAAACGTATTTTTATTTTGGCAGGAATCACGCTCATACTCTGGGTGTTGTATCTACTTAAGCCTGTTGTTTTACCTTTTATTGGTGCATTTTTAGTCGCTTATCTATTTAGCCCACTGGTCGATAAACTGCATAAAATTGGCTTACCGCGTTGGTTGTCTATTAGTGCTGTTTTTATCGGTATTGGCGTTGTCATTACATTGGCATTTTGGTATTTGGTTCCACTGGTGTGGGAACAGCTGATGTATGCGAAGAACAGCATTCCTTCAGGTATACATTGGGCGAATTATAAATTTCTACCTTGGTTATCTGACAGTTTTAATCTGGTCCCAATGGAATTAGATGTTGACCAGATTTCAGCCGCGATTATGGAATATGTACAGACCAACTATAGTGCTGACAGTATTCAGGCCATGATTGCCAAATTGGCTCAATCTGGACTGAACTTTATTCAGATTGGTGGAACGGTTGTGCTGATCCCAATTATTGCATTCTATTTTTTATTAGATTGGGATCGCATGCTGGACAGTTTCCGTCGTCTTATTCCACGGCGATATGAAGAACAGACCTTAGTCATTGTTAAAGAATGTCATAGTGTACTTGGTGCTTTTGTCAAAGGTCAGTTCTTGGTCATGGTGCTCTTGGGCGTGGTCTATGCAATGGGGTTACAGTTGATTGGACTTGAAGTAGGTTTGATTATTGGAATGGTAGCCGGGCTGTGCAGTATCATTCCGTACTTAGGTTTTGCTGTCGGGATTATTGCCGCAGTGATTGCAAGTTTATTCCAGTTTGGTATTGATTGGATGCAATTACTCTTGGTTGGCGTGGTCTTTATGATTGGTCAGGCAGTGGAAGGCTATATCTTACAACCGTTCTTGTTGGGCGATAAAATTGGCTTGTCTCCAGTTGCTGTGGTATTTGCAGTACTGGCAGGTGCGCAATTGGGCGGCATTTTAGGGATGTTGATTGCATTGCCTGTGGCTGCCGTGATTGTGGTCTTATTAAGACATGCACGTGAGTTTTATGAAAATAGTCCAATGTATAGTACCCCTACTTTTGTTGTGCAAGATTCATCCGTGGGTTCAATTACGATTGAAACCGACCAAGTCGATGTTGATATTGAAGTGAAAAATCAAGCGGCAAAAGCTCAGCAAGCATCTGAAAATTCAAGTAAGATTGATCAGATAGACCATAAAGAACTTTAGGATATATAAACCAGCATGCGTCAATTGCAACTAGATATTGAACCCCAACTCGATGCTCGAATCAGTGATTTTTCTGGGCCGGGATGGGGGCCTGTTATCGATGCGATTCGTCAGTTACATGCAGGTTTAATGAATCGTTTTTATGTTTATGGTGGTGCGGGTTCTGGAAAAAGTCATCTACTTTCAGCAATTTGTGATTCTTATTTAGATGTGGGTAAAACAGCGATTCAAGTTTCATTACTTGAGTTGCTGGATGCGCCAACAGAAGCAATCACCTCTTTAGAGCGTTTTGACCTTGTCGCTTTAGATGACATTGAAGCCATAAGCGGTGTGCCGCATTGGCAGAAAGCGGTTTTTCACCTGATCAACTACAATAATGAAGAAGGCGGGCAGTTGGTGTTCTCTTCTCGTGTTGCGCCGATTGAATTAAAACTTGAACTACCCGATTTACAATCTCGCCTGACGCAGGCTGTAAGTGTGAAAGTACCAAACGGAAGTTTGTATGCCGATCGTTCTACATTAGTGATGTCGGTTTTATCGCGTCGTGGGATTCATATCGATCAACAGATTATTGATTATTTACTCGCACATGGGCCACATCAAACCTCGGTATTATTGCAAAGTTTAGAACAACTAATTCAACTGCTAAAAGGTGAGAAAACCAAACTGAGTAATGCAAATCTCAGACAAATTTATGCGCTAATTGACGAATATCGGTAAATCATAATATTACTTGAGAAATTGTCCGAGCTGTGACAGAGTACGAAAAATTGTTAGATATTGCAGGGATTTTGCAATCTAAGAATAAAAAGAAAAGATAAAATAAAAGCAAGGAGATCGTTATGCTCAAGAAGAGCATAGGTGTAGCTACGCTATTGGTGGCGAGTCATGCCTATTCGGACAATATTAAGGTGACCATCACTGACGATATTGTCAAAAATGACACGGAATGTTCACTTCGCGAAGCTATCGACTATATTAATCAAGGTATGCCTGAGGCGGGTTATTATGGCTGCGGGGGCAAAGATGCGATTTCCACCGTCATGCTTGAGAAAAATAAAACCTATTTGCTAAATACCCATCTTGCGATCAAAAAAGATTTAACACTCAGAACAAGTTATGACAGTTCTGTGGGGGAAGAAACGGTTCAGGGTTTAAGTAATGCCATCTTAAAAATGAATGGTTCTGACAACTTATTAAGGGTTGATAATGCTGAGAATGCTTTAATTCGTGTGTTAGTAAAAGAGGTTACTCTACAGGGCTGTGCGAAAGACTGCGGTGTTAATCAAGGTGGTTTAATTTATAACAATGAATATTTAGGTCTTGAGCACGTCAAATTAACAGGTGGTTTTGCAGGGCAAGGGGGGGCGATTTACAATGTCGCAACCTTGCTCGAAGATGGTACCAGTCGTAGTCTAGTCGAAATTCGCTCTACTCTGGTTGAACAAAACCAAGCGGTACAAGGTGCTATTTTGTATGGGGAGGCGCCTTCTTTTCGGATTTATAATTCAGTTTTCAAAGAAAATAAAACAACAGATGCAAGCAGTGCCAATATTTACTCTTTCAATAATGCAGCGGTTAAAGAAGATACGACCTTAACCAGTTTAGCATCACGTCTGGTCAGTAGTACCTTTGTGAAAAATACAGGTTATGTCGTCAATGTTCGAGATGGCATGGCTTTGAATAACTTAACGGTGGTGGGGAACAGTAAAGGGATTTATTTCAATCCATCTACGAACTTGGCTTATCTGGCCAATAGTATCGTTTTAGGGAATAGTGAAAATACCATCACGCAAAACTGTGCTGGGGATTTAAGTAAAGCAGTTCTTCAGAACAACTTAGTCACACAAAATGACTGTGGCAGTGGTGCGAGCTATTATCCGAATGAGTTTTGGTCTGGCGCTTTGATTGCAGGTAGTGATGTTGTGGGTGAGTGTAAAACCATGTCTGCAGATGCTGACAGTTTATTGTGCCCTTATATTGTTCCCAATCAAAAATTTTTAGGCTATATCCGTCCACGCATTTTAATGAGTCAGACACATTGGTTAGATTCTCCAATTGTGAACAAGGGTAAAGTGGTAGTAAACACAACGGATTCTTTAATTGGCTGTGAAAATTCAGATCAACGCGGTGTGAATCGAAATACGAACAATACCTTTTGTGACCGTGGTGCTATTGAGATTGAAGTCCCAACCACGATTAGCTTAATTGGTGAAGATCTGATTGCGGGGCAAGTAGCTAAACTTTCCGTTGCAGATCTGCTTGGCGATAGTGATCTACTGTCCAAAACCGAATGTGCAAGCTTGTTCAAATCGGTTAAAGCGCCAAATGGTGAAGAATGGCAACCGGGTTGTATGCGGGTGCAGCAGACTCAAACGGTATCCAAAGGCAAAGTGGTGATTGATGAACTAGGAAATATTACTTACACGCCAAATGGAGCATGGCATGGTGCTGATATTTTTAGGTTACAGCTGGTCACAACCACGACACGTTTTGATGAACATATTCCGTTCGTCGAAGTGAATGTACAAATTGTACAAGAACCGCAAAATCATATGGAAAGTGACAAAATTAAAACCTCTGGGGGCAGCACAGGTATTCTGAGCTTACTGGGGTTATTTGCTTTAATTTTGCTGCGTCGAAAATAAAAAGAAAAGGGCAAACATGAAACACTTTAAAAAAGGACTATTGGGTGTCATGGTGGTAGCTGCTATGACATTAATGGCTGCAGAAGATAGAACAATTCATGTCAACACATTTGAGGATGAAGATAATGTGAACATGAATCAATGTTCACTCCGTGAGGCAATCAAAACAGCCAGCTTAAACAAGGCTTATGGGGGCTGTAGTGCTGGGAATACGGGTTCAGGTCAAACCGATTATATTCAGTTAGAAGCTGGGACGTATAAACTGAGTAAGGAAATTGTTCCCGAGTCTAAAGTGGTGGTTTTTGGGAAAAGCCCTTATTTAGATCGTGAGAAAAATCCCATCACTTTTAAGTATCCTGCCCTAGGTGAATTGACTTCACGGATTGATGGGGGTGGAAAGTCACGTTTATTTAATACCATTACCAAGACCAGTTTGACGCTAGAGAATGTCATTTTAGAAAATGGTTATTCGGTAGATGAAGGCGGTGCTTTATTGGTCGGTGGAGCATTAACCTTAAATAATGCTCAAATTCTAAACTCAAAGTCAGATAAAAAAGGTGGAGCACTCTATCTTGTTGGTCCTGGTGAGCATCAGGTGACTGTAAATAATAGTGTATTACAAGGCAACCAAGCGACTGTGGGTAGTGTTCTTGCAATGCAATGTTATGCAGGGCTGTTGGATGTAAAAACCAATATAGAGTTTGGAGCGAATAGTATTATTTCGAATGGGCAGATATCGAATCTAAATACATTTGATTTTTGTGGTAACCCGAAAGTTGCTATGGCAAATAATACCATTGCAAAAAATATGGTAAATGCAACAAATGGAAGCATTATTTATGCCGTCAATACCCGCGAGCATAATTTGAGTCTTGAAAGTAATTTTTTATTGTCAAATAACACTATTGTAGAAAACAGTGCAGCGAGCGTTTTGGATTATGACGATTTCGGTACGAAGTCGTTGTATTACAATGTACTTGCATATAATGGAAACACATCATGCCGCTATGTCGGTTCTCAGACACTATCCGACAAATATGATGCAGGTGTGACAGCCGGTTACAATGCGTTTGATACGGTGACCAGTCAGTGTGAACTGGCAGCAAGTGCACGAATACTCGATGGTACGACAGATACTAATATTGATGTGAAAAATGTGGCTATAGGAAGTCTACTCAGTTCCTTAACTTCGCCATCAAAATATAATTTATTCCGCCCAATGTATTTCCCGAAAGTGGATAGTGGAGGAGTTGATTTACTCGATACCAACAGTAAATTGAGCTGTAATGATAGTGACCAGCGTGGTCTAGACCGTATCGTCGACGGAACATTGATGTTAGCACCTGCGGAAGCTAACAGCTGTGATATTGGGTCGGTTGAGCTACGTCGTTTAGCGGCAGCGGATATTGCTGATTTGAAAAATAGCTCTCAGGCAGAGCGTTTGCAAATGTATGAAAATACTATTAAGGAATTGGAAGAATTAATCGCCAATAAAAACACCAATCCAGACTTTTTGATCGAGTTTAATGAAGAGTTAAAGCGTTATAAAGAGCTTTTAGCGGCAACCAAACTACATCAAAAGTATCGAGCGATTTATGTCGATCCTTTCCAGTTTGTTTTGCAAGATGAGGCTGTGGTCAACACTGCTGATGGAACGTCGGCTTTAAAAGAAATGAACACTGAGAATTATACCATTACTGAAAATCAGGTATTAGGTGTAGGTGTGCTCAGCGCCAAAGATGGTGTGCTAGATACCTCAAAACTCAGAGCGGATCCAACTTTACGCTGTGAGTGGAAGGATGATTTAAAACAAATCATGATTTATCGCACCGATGGTAAGCCTACAACCAGCACGGAATATGTCTATTGCCAATATAGCGTGAAGAGTAAGGCTACGCAGGCAACATCTTCGGGGATTTTAAAAGCGGAGTTTAGCAATATACAACCGATTGCCAAAACGGATGAATACACCCTGAATTATGGTGGCACTTTAAAACTCAATGTAAATCCACTTGCAAATGATAGTGATGATGGTGACGGGCCAATTAGTACAGTCGCGGCAGAACATCAGCGTCCAGCGTTTCACCGTGATGCGAATGGAAAGGATCTTGCTATTCGTATTGTACGTCAGGATGCAGGCATTAATATTAAGCCAGAACGTACAGGTTCTTGTCCGGGAGAATATGAAAAATATGTATGTTATGGCGGCAATATTGAAGTTGAAGTCCGCAATAATTTCAGTCCATTCCCTTATGAAATTGAATATGTGATCTATGATGCAGAGGCTGAAGAGTCTAAATCTGCGATGATGTATTTTACGAACACCGCTAAAAATACCAATACGGAAGCGAGTGGCGGTGGTGGTGGCTCAATGAGTGGCCTTGGGGTGCTTGGATTGTTGTCATTAGCGTGGTTTAGACAACGACGAAAAATATAAATGTAAGCATAAAAAATGCCTCACATGAGGCATTTTTTTATGAGCATTTCTATAGTATTTATATTCGGTTAGGCATCTTAATGTGTAGCAGTGTTGCTATGGATGTATTTATTGATATATTCATTTCGAATATTCACACGTTCATCTGCATCAGCTTTTTGCATGCGTACACGTAAATCACGTCGTTCTTGGGTGCTCATCTGTTGCCAAGTATCACGCATTTTTTGCTTTTCTTGTTCAGGTAACTGAGTAAACCAGTCCATACGTTGTTGCAGAGCTGCACTTTGCGCATCGGGCAGTTCTTTTAGTGACTGGTAGCGTTGGATCAACGCACGCTGTTCTTCTTCAGACAACGATTCCCATGTTTCAGACACTTGGGTATCTGCATCTTTGGAAAAAATCCAAAAACGATCAAAACCTGCAAAACTGGTTTGTAAAAAACCTAGCGTGCAAAGTGCGAAAGCGACACGTTTAGCTGCCATGTGGAACAGTGTCCTCACCTAAAACCAATAACATTTCTAAATCTTCAACCATTTGAGGTGAAAGTTTAGGAGTCGAAACCACTTGGTTATGTGGCTTTTCATCAAGGGTTACAGAGTTTGGAAGTACGACAAAGCCAGCAATAGCCGCAGCTAAAGCAAAACCAGACATTTTCCAAAGGCCATAACGTGAGGACTTTTGATCTTGAATGTCATCAAGAACATGTTGCATCACCACGGGTTTGTTTTTGTGGTGTTGCGCGAGCCCATCAAGTTTGGAGGTTACTTGCTTTAAGAAATCATCTTTCATTCGGATGATCCTCCTAGATGTGGATTCAAATGTGCGAGAGCATTGCGTAAGCCTTGAATCGCACGGTGGTAATGAGTTTTAACGCTGCCTTCAGAACAATTCATGATTTGTGCAGTGGTTGCAGTATCAAAACCTTCCCATGCACGTAACATAAATGCTTGCTGTTGACGAACAGGAAGACCAGCAATGGCTTCTTGAATTTCATCCGCAGTGACAGCCTGACTTAAAAAGTCTGAAGGATTCAACGCTCTTTCATCGACCACCTCATTGACTTCAAAATCGTCATCATCAAGACTGACTTTTTTGAAGAAAGAAAAGGGTTGTGCTCGACGTGCTTCTTTACGACGCCAATCCTGTAATTTGTTGGTTAGAATGGTATAGAACAAGGGATACCATTCTTCCGTAGATCGATCGGAATAAGATTTGTGTAATGAAATAAAAGCTTCTTGCACCAAATCCATGGCGATACCTTGCTGGTTTTGGGTGGCACTTTCCATCATTACTAACGCACGACCAGTCACTTCTTGCATGAAGTTTTTTAGGCGAGACTCGGCAGTACTCTTAAGAGTACTAGAATTTTGCGTTTTAGACTGTTTGGGTGCTAAATCCATAGGGATGGAAAATCCTGTCATCGGATACCCACCATTATTTCCTCGATCATGTGCCTATAACGTTGGAAATAATGGTTTGGTTGACAACACAAGTAATTATTTTTTCTAGTGTAATCTATTTTTTCTGCTGAGCCGACTTTAGTTAATATAACTTAACGATTTTAAAGTCGTTGACGCACCATTTCAAAAAAGCAGATTGAACCCGCAATAGCGACATTGAGAGATTCTTGGCCACCGGGCTGTGGGATGCTTAGTGCTTGAGCATGTGCCAAAGCAAAGTCAGAAACTCCTTGGCCTTCATTGCCTAAGATCCAGACACAAGCTTGTGTTAAATCTTTTTGATATAAACTTTCAGCCTGATGAGAGCTGGTCACATACACTGGAATTTCAAAGCGTTCGAGTACATCTTCGATGGCAACGTTTTCATAGGTGTTGAGTGAGAAGTGTGCACCCATGCCTGCACGTAATACACGTGGTGACCAGAGTGCTGCAGAACCTTTGGTACAAATAACTTGCTTAATACCCGCTGCCGCAGCAGAGCGGAGTAGGGTGCCTACATTGCCTGGATCTTGAATGTTTTCCAAAATCAAGGTATCCAAGCTAAAGTCTACACTTTGGCTTGAACTTGGTAAGTCTACAACTGCCAAGAAGGGTAAAGTGGTTCCCAATGTGCTTAAGTCACGATATAGGCTTTCAGCAATAACAAAAACAGCACCTTCATATTCATCTAAAATATCGCAAATATCAGGGTGTTCGAGTGCATTTTCAGTGGTGAAAATAGAATTGAGTTTCTTCTTTTTTTCAACCCAAGCTAAGCCTAAGTGTGTTCCTTCAAGCACAGTTTGACCTTGCTTTTTACGGTAGCTACTTTGCTCTATTAAACCGCGGAGATGTTTAATCTTTGGGTTGTCTTTTGATTCAAGGAAAATAATCGACATGGAGGAGACTCGTGCACATAACGCGTCAGATGGTTATGCGCATTTTAAAAAATTAGTTGTGGTAGCCAGTCACTAAATCGACTTCGTTTTTAGAACCAATAATCACTGGGACACGTTGGTGTAGGTCAGTTGGTTGGATGTCTAAAATACGAACGCGACCCGTTGTAGATGCACCGCCAGCTTGTTCAATTAGCATACTCATTGGATTTGCTTCATACATTAAACGCAGGCGACCTGCTTTTTTCGGATCTTTGAGGTCGTATGGATACATGAAAATCCCGCTACGGCAAAGAATACGGTGAATGTCGCCCACCATACATGCAACCCAACGCATATTGAAGTCTTTCTCACGTGGACCTGTTTTACCTGCGAGAAGTTCTTCAATATAACGTTTTACTGGGTTTTCCCAGTGGCGTTGGTTTGAAGAGTTAATAGCATATTCTTTGGTATCTGCTGCCACTTGAATATTTTCAGAGGTGAGCAAGAATTGTTGAGTTTCTGGGTCAAAGGTAAAGAATACTGTGCCTGCACCGACTGTTAATGCTAACATGGTTGATGGGCCATAAAGCACATAACCTGCAGCAACTTGCTGGTTGCCTGCTTGCATAAAGTCTTCAGCTTGTGTCACTGCATTTTTTGCAGGCAAGATTGAGAAAATAGTACCCACACACATATTGATGTCGATGTTGCTTGAACCATCAAGAGGGTCAAATAAAACTAAATATTTGCCATTTTCTTGAGCTGGTGTGAATTCATCCAATTCTTCAGACGCTAAACCACCAACTTGTGGGTGGATTTTTAGAGCATCAATCAAATAATCATTTGAAATCACATCCAGTTTTTTCTGTTCTTCACCTTGCACGTTTTCATGCTGCGCGCTACCTAAGACACCAGCTAAAGCACCTTTTTGTAAAGCTTGATCGATGGTTTGGCAAGTAGCAGCAATGGTGCTAATTACTTGTGCCAATTCAGGCGTAAGATTTCCCGTTTGTTGTTCTAAAAATTGGGACAGATTGAGATATGACATAAGGGGGAGGACTCCACTAAAACTTGAATACGTAACAAAATCAACATTGCGCTATATTTTAGTCGAGAACGAGACAAAAGAACAATTAAACTCGACTATTTGCTGCGATTTTACCCTTGCAAGTCTTGTGGAAAGTGCTATGTTGATGGAAGGAATATCAGGTAAAAATAGGAGCACAACAATGACAACGCAAAAATTTGATGCGACTCCAACGCCGAGCGAAGGGATTAACTTAGATGATATTTCAGACGATAGCGTGAAAAAAGCGTGGCAAGATTACGAAGCAAAAGCTGAGTATAAAAAGTTCAATAAACATGACATGATTGAATCTATGCAGCATGCTGAAGAGTCTGATGAAAATCCCAAGCCTGAACAAGTTTAAGTCATAAAAAAGCGCTCATCGAAAGGAGCGCTTTTTTTATTTCAGTTGTGATACCAGCATTATTTTAAAAGTGGTGGTACTGCTTCGTAGTTAATTTCTACGCGACGGTTTTCTTTCCATGCATTTTCGTCATGGCCTGCATTGATTGGCATTTCTTTACCATAACTAACGGCTTCAAGTTGGTTCGGACTCACACCTGTTGTGATTAAGAAACTTTCAACCGCTTTGGCACGACGTTCACCCAATGCCATATTGTATTCACGTGTACCGCGCTCATCAGTATGGCCTGTTAACGCCACACGCGAATTTGCATTTGCCATTAAGAACTGCGCATGTGCTTGTAGAGTTTGGTAATCATCATTGCTGAGGTCGCTACTGTCATAGTCAAAATGCACAACGCGTTTTGCTAAAAATGCTTTGTTGGCTTCAGTTACGCCTTTTGCTGATGCACCTGCAAGATTTTGTGCATTTAAAGCAGCATCTTCACTTAGACCTTGAGTATTGACTGTGGTTGAACCATTTGGGTTTTGACCCGCTTCAATTGTTGCAGCAGGTTTACGGCTCGCACATCCTGTAACTACAAGAGCAGTCGCTAAGATTGGAAGGGCTAAAAGCTTGATGGATTTCATTCTTCATCTCCATGAAAATTGATGATTATTAAATGACTAGTCATTAAAAAGTTATTTGGGTGCCCAAGCAGGTTCACGGACTTCACCTTGTTCACTTGGTAAATTCATACGGAAACGTCCATCCAGTGACATGATCGACAACAAACCACGTGAACCTTCACGAGTTGCATAGACCACCATCTGCCCATTTGGTGAGAAACTTGGTGATTCATCTAAACTGGTTGGAGTTAAAATATTAGTGACGCTTGAGTTTAAATCTTGAATAGCGACTTTATAGTTACTACCACTTGGACGGTGAACCAGTGCCAGCTTTTTGCCATCGGCACTGAGCGTACCACGTGCATTGAATGCGCCACGGAAGGTCAGGCGGTTATAACTGCTATTTGCCAAGTCATAACGGTAAATTTGTGCAGAACCGCCACGGTCAGAAGTAAAGATAAATGACTTACCATCTGGTGCATAACGCGCTTCAGTATCAATGGCGCTGTCGTTGGTCATACGTTGCAGTTGACGTGTTTCCAAGTTCATTTGGTAAATTTCTGGATTGCCATGCATAGAAGCCGTGAACAACATACTTTTCCCGTCAGGAGAGAAGCTTGGTGCACCATTTAGACCACGGAAGCTAGCAAGCTTTTCGCGAGCACCTGTGGAAAGGTCTTGGACATAAATTGCAGGGCGTTTGGTTTCAAACGAAACATAAGCAATTTTCTTGGCATCTGGTGTCCATGCAGGCGATAAAATTGGGTCGCGTGACGTTAAAATTGTACGTGGCTGCTCACCATCAGTATCCGCGATTTGTAGTGTATAGCGTTGCTCTGGTGTAGCAGGATTGCGTAGTACATAAGCAATACGACCGCTAAAGTCTCCTGGAATACCAGTTAATGCTTGATAAATAGCATCACTAATCATGTGTGCAGCAGAACGAACGCGTGATGCTGGAACAGTTAATAATTCATTTAAAAGATATTGTTGTTTTTGGACATCATACAGTTGGTAATGAACCTCGTAGCTACCATTTTCAGTGGTTTTTACTGTTCCTGTAACGACATATGGAACACCGGCAGCCTGCCAGTTGGCTGCGTTCGGATTATTCATGCTGGCGGTTGCAGGTAAATTTTTTGAAGCGCTGGTAAATTTCCCTGAGCGGTTTAAATCCGTTTCAATAATGGGATAGAGGCTACTGTCATTGCTAAAAGGTACGATTGCAATTTTAGGCGCTTCTTCAGGTGCTTTTGCAATTTCTAAATGAAGCTGAGCATGCGCTTGAGTCACTAGGACTGGGCTGAAAGCAGTTAAAATGGCTAGGCTAAGAAGGTGTTTACGCGTCATTTCCATCATTCGTTATTTACTCAAACAAACGGCTTTTATTGTGGGTTTAATTGTTCTACATAATGGCATGATTTTCTAATATTAAAAGCATGAAATTATGACTGATCTGTTATAACACTGTGAAAAATGAGTAAGAATTAAGTCGTGTAAGCGTAAGTGCAAAAACGCATAGGTAGATATGTGTGATAAGGGGGAGTGGCGATTTACTTGTATTGAGTGAAATATCGACTGAAATTAAAGATATTGCACTGATTGTTATTGAAAGCTGAAACAGATTAAACGTATTTAAAATAAGTTATTTGAGTACTTAAAAATACTGTGAATATGGCTGGAAAAATCCCCCTGACTGTTCAGAGGGATTTGGATTATTTCGCAGTAAAGGATGAGGTAAAGCTTTGTGCTTGCCGGCGTGCTTCTGGATCTGAAGGCATTGGATAGGGTGCCGCAGAACGAACAGCTGCTTCAACGCTGGCTTTCATGTCAGGGTCACTGGAGCTCACGATCACAGAGCGTACAGCGCCACTATCCGAAAGCGTGACACGTGCCGTCGCGGTTTTACCCGTTGAACCTGCTGGGGTATCCCAAGCACGCTTAATTTTATTTTCAAAGTCGCGCTTTGCCGTTGAAGCAATTTGCTTTGCTTCAGCTTTCTTTTGCGCGGCTTCTTCGGCAGCTTGTTTTGCAGATGAAGCACGTGCTTCTTCAGCCGCACGCTCTTTGGCTTCGGCATCAGCTTTACGTTTGGCATCAGCGGCGGCTTTGGCTTTTTCGGCATCAGCTTTGGCTTTTGCGTCAGCATTTGCTTTAGCTTTATCCGCATCAGCTTTGGCTTTTGCGTCAGCATTTGCTTTAGCTTTATCCGCATCAGCCTTACGTTTCGCATCAGCGTCAGCTTTAGCATCGGCATTTGCCTTGGCTTTATCGGCGTCTGCTTTGGCTTTTGCATCAGCGGCGGCTTTTGCTTTGTCCGCATCGGCTTTACGTTTTGCATCAGCGGCAGCCTTGACTTTATCTGCATCGGCTTTGGCTTTTGCATCAGCCGCAACTTTAGCTTTATTGGCATCAGTAATTTGTTGCTGCTTTTTAGCGAGATCGGCTTTCTTTTGTGCGTCAAGCTTCGCTTTTTGCACTGCCTCTGCTTTTTTCAATGCTTCTAAGTTTGCTCGGCGTTTGGCGTCTGCTTCGGCTTTCGCCGCTGCATCTGCTTTGGCTTTCTCAGCATTTTTAGCTTGCTCCGCTGCACGGGCAGCAGCACGTTCTTGCTGAGCTTGTAGTTTTTCAGCTTCAGCCTTTGCACGTGCCTGAATCTGCTGCTGTAGTTCAGCTTTACGCGTTGCCGCTTCAGCAGCTTTGGCATCCGCTGCTGCTTTTTGAGTGTCGACCTTTGGCACAACTGGTGTTATAGGTATAGGTGGCGTGGTTGGGATAACAGGTGCAGGCTCTACAGCGGGCGGAGCAGTTTGTGTGATTTCTTTGGCTACATTTTCATGTGCTGTTTCAGTAAACTCTGTTTCTTCAAGCGTAACAGGCTTTAAGTCCTCAGGTTTGATGAGCACAGTTCTAATTTGCTTCGGTGGCTCTGGTGGTTTACTCATACCAAGATAAAGTAAGCCAACAACAGCAATCACATGGACACCAAAGGTAAATCCAAGCGCGATGGCTTTTTGTTTAAAAGGTGGCTTTTTAAAATCTTTCATAAATTACTTTAATGGCTCTGTGAGTAATCCAACTTGGCTGAGACCCGCTTCTTGTAGGCTGTTCATGAGCGACATGACTTCGCCATAAGAGCGTGACTGTTCACCTTCCACAACAACGGTTAAAGTTTTATTTTCAGCCTGAGCTTGTTGCTGTGCTTCACTTAAAATAGACGTCAATTCAGATAAAGCCAAAGGTTCAGCTGAACTATGCGTTTTATATTTAAGGAAATAGCGACCCTCTTTATCTAAGCTGACCATTGCAGGTGCATCTTTTGATTCAATGGGATTGCCATTGGCTTGAGGAAGATCGACATTGATGCCGCTCGTAATCATGGGTGCGGTGACCATAAAAATCACTAATAATACGAGCATCACGTCAATATATGGGACGACGTTCATCTCACTTTTTAGTGGTTTCTTAATGCGCTCGAAGCGTCCTGAACGTTGAATTGCCATTAGTCATGTTCCTTAGTTTCACCCAAAGACTGACGTTGTAATAACGCAACCATTTCTTCTGCAAACAAAGCACGATCGGAGTAAACTGTTTCGCCTTTTCCGGTGTAATGGTTAAATGCCAATACCGCAGGAATCGCTGCAAATAAACCAATCGCTGTAGCAATAAGGGCTTCAGCGATACCAGGTGCAACCGTGGCAAGGGTGACTTGATCTACATCTGCTAAACCGATGAATGCATTCATGATGCCCCAAACGGTACCAAATAAGCCAACATAAGGCGCAACAGAACCAATGCTGGCCAAAGCACCTAAGCCTTGTTCAAGTTGGCTTTGGTCACGACTTAGACCGACGCGTAAAATACGTTCTGTGCCTTCAATGGTTTGTGCTGGAGTAGCATTGCGTTTTTTTAGTTTTAAAAACTCGCCTAAACCTTGATAAAAAATATCCTCAAGGCCGACACGTTTGGAGTTAAGTTGCGCATTGTTATATAGCGTGTTTAGTTCAGCGCCTGACCAAAAGATTTTTTGGAAATGGTCATCGTCTGCCTGTGCTTTTTTATAACTCATGTGTAACTTGGCAATCAGATACCAGCTAAACAGCGAGGCCAAAAGTAAAGCCAGCATTACCAGTTGTACGACTGGGCTTGCTTGTAATATTAGATCTGAAACTTGAAGAGATGATTCGAGTTGAGTTGCCATAGTTACTACATGTGCCAATAATTTTTTTAGTCTTGTCCTAATTCTTTTAGAATCAGTTCGCGGATTTCATCGGGAAGTCGACGTGGTTTCATTTCTGAACTGATACATGCCAATTCGACCTCACCAGATGCAAGCATGATTTCACCACGATAAATATTTTGTTGCAACACAAATGACGTAGCCTTACACGAAACAACACTTGCTGTAACAGTAATTAAATCATCCATTAAAATTGGACGCGAATATTTCACATTAATTTTGTGTACAACGAAGTTATAGTCTTTTTGATGCCAGTAATGATCTACACCAGAAGCTCGTAACCACTCGGTACGGGTACGCTCCATAAAGCGAATATGATTGGCGTGGTAAACAATGCCACCTGCATCAGTATCTTCAATATAGACACGAATGTTGAATTCAAATTTATTCGCCATGAGAGTATTCCGTTTTTCCAGTTTTACGAGTCGATTTAGATTGACTTGGCGCTTTTATATTTAAGGACATGGTCTTAAAATTGGTGCACGTCAAAGTACTAATGCGTCGCAGTTTAGCATTATGAGATTTCACTCCAATGGCACAAGATGTCAAATATTATGCTTCGTGACCGCTTGAGTTATGTGTGGTGAAAATATGGATTGGGTGTGATAATTTAATCCATGCTGTGCTCAGCTGTATTTCGTTTTTTTAAATAGTCCAAAATTTTACGTGTTTATAGATTTTATGAGCCATAACCATCAAGCTACACCTTCGCAACTTATGTCTGTGATTCAGACACAAACGGCCATCGCAAAGCTTGGTTTAGATCTGAATGCGGTCATGACCTTGGTCGCTGAACAAGCGCAGCAAATTACCAATGCGAAAGGTGCTGTGGTCGAACTCGATGAAGATGGAGATATGGTTTATCGTGCTGTATCTGGTGGAGCTGCACATTTGCTGGGATTACGGCTGAACAAGGCAAACAGCCTGTCGGGCTTATGCGTAGAGCAAAATACCACGTTATATTGTACCGATAGTGAAAATGACCCTCGGGTAGACCGTGAAGCATGTCATCGCGTTGGGTTAAGATCGATGGCCGTTGTCCCGTTGACACATTGCGGCGAAGCGGTGGGCGTACTTAAAATTTATTCTGAAGAAGTAGAAGCCTTTAAAGAAGGTGATTTACAGCTTTTAAGTCTGATGTCAGAGTTAATTGCAGCAGCCATGTACCACGCCACCAAGTTTGGTGCGCAGGAGCTATATAAACTTGCAACCCAAGACCACCTAACGGGTTTATCCAATCGTGCATTATTTTTAGATTATTTAAGACAAGGCGTGATGCAGGCTCAGAAATATGGGAAGCAGATTGGCGTTTTAATTATTGATATGGATGGTCTAAAAAGTATCAATGATCAGTTTGGGCATCGCATGGGAGATGTTGCACTAAAGGAAATTGCGCATCGTATTAAAAATAATACACGACAAGAAGACTTGGTTGCGCGGTTGGGTGGTGATGAGTTTGCGGTGATCTTAAGTAGTGTTGCGAACCGAGACTTAGCAACATCGGCCATGAATCGAATAGCAGAAGCGTGTGGTCTACCTTTTTGGTTTGAGCAGTTGGACCTAAAAATAGGGGCGAGCATTGGACTTGCAATTTACCCTGAGGATGCTTTGGGGATAGAGCCTCTAATTGAATTTGCAGATCAACAAATGTATTCACAGAAAAGACAACGTAAGACCGTGCAATGAAATAATGATCTAGGATCAATCAAAACCATCAGACTGAGTGATCAACCTGATGGGATGAACTGAGATCTTAAAGTTACTGTTGGCTTTGAAGGCTGAGTTTTGATTATTTTTTGAACCGCTTCAGATGCCCATAATGAAACCTTAAATATCCATGGCAAAAGAGTCTTGATCAGTTTTAAGGTTCCATTTTCATCACATTATTCTATTTTTATTTGTCCTTCGGTTCAGGCGGTGTCATGCCAAACTGTAAATACGCCATATTGGTGGCAATACGGCCACGGGCTGTCCGCATAACATAACCTTGTTGAATCAAATACGGTTCAATTACGTCCTCTAATGTGCCTGAGTCTTCAGCCATCGCTGCTGCCAAAGCTTCTACACCACCAGGGCCGCCATCAAAACGTTCAAGTAACATACTCAAATAACGACGGTCTAAAGTATCTAAACCATCTTTATCGACATTGAGCATATCGAGTGCACGCTGAGCCATATCTTGTGTCACTTCACCAGTACCTTTGACTTGTGCATAGTCCCGGACTCGACGCAATAAACGGTTGGCAATACGTGGTGTGCCGCGCGAACGACGAGCAATCTCTGCTGACCCTTCACGCGTAATAGGCACATCCATCAAATTGGCTGAACGAGTCACAATATGAGTCAAATCAGTGACTGAATAGAACTCAAGGCGTTGCACGATGCCAAAACGGTCACGTAAAGGAGAAGTAAGTAGACCTGCACGTGTGGTTGCTGCAACTAGAGTAAAAGGGGGTAAGTCGAGCTTAATTGAACGAGCCGCAGGACCTTCACCAATCATAATGTCGAGTTGGTAGTCTTCCATGGCAGGGTACAGAATTTCTTCAATCACGGGGGACAGACGATGAATTTCATCAATAAATAGTACATCACCTTCTTCAAGGTTGGTCAGCATGGCTGCCAAGTCCCCAGCACGTTCCAGTACAGGGCCCGAAGTCGACTTGAGGTTTCCACCCATTTCACGGGCAATAATGTTCGCAAGTGTGGTTTTACCCAGTCCCGGTGGACCAAAAATTAAGGTGTGATCGAGGGCTTCACCACGACCACGTGCTGCGCCAATAAAGATTTCCATTTGTTCACGAACCACGGGCTGACCAATGTAGTCATCGAGTGAGGTCGGGCGGATAGCGCGGTCGATATGATCTTCGGGTTTTTCGGAACCACCGATGAGACGGTCTTGCATATATTATTTAAACTTTAGGTGAATATGCTTCGTAGCAAAATGTCAGAAAAGAAAGTATGTACCTTAGCGGAGTCTTCCCAGTTTCAAGCGAAACTCAGGAATAACCTGCGGTTCGCCTTACTTTTGTTTTGGCAAAAGTAAGCAAAACCATCGTCATTCGCAAAACTCATTGAATGAAAGTTCGTATCGACTATATCGCAGAAACATTAATGTGCAAATGTCTCCTGACTCGAACAGTTGCGAATGATACTTACGTGTATCAAATGTCGTCTTGATTGAAGTGCTTTATTTATTCATTGACTTGAGTGCAGCACGGATGATGTCGCTTGCTTCAGTGAAATCACCTTTTGCAGCATTGACCAATTTCTGTGCTTCTAAAGGTTTGTACCCTAAAGACTGTAATGCCGCTTCAGCTTCTGCCACGGCAGAGTTGCCTGTGAACTGGATTTTTTCAACGGTTGAGTTGCTTGGCACTGTGCCTGAAGACATCGCTTTAAAGCGATCACGTAATTCAATCATGAGGCGTTCAGCAGTTTTTTTACCCACGCCCGGTACTTTAACCAGTGTATTGATATCTTCATGTTCAACAGTATGAATCAGCATGTCGACACTGAGCGTGGACAAGATACCTAAAGCCATTTTAGGGCCGACACCGTTGACCTTTAATAGGGTGCGAAAAATGATTTTTTCTTGTTGATGTAGAAAACCATAGAGCAGTTGAGCATCCTCACGCACGGCAAGGTGCGTCCATAAGGTGATTTTCTGGCCTTTTTGTAACTGGCAAAATGTGGTGAGAGGTGTATCAATTTCATAACCAACACCATTTACATTTAAAAGTACGGTGGGTGCTTCTAGTGCGAAGACTTCACCAATAAGACATCCGATCATGTTGTGTGATTCACTTTTTTATCAATGGTTGAATAGTAGTGAGCATTGCGCAGAAAGGCAAAAGGCTCACGGAAAATTAAGTTCGGATTGATGGCTTTATCATCAAACTGGATGTTGATGACACATTTAAATCAATCCTGCCTTATTGCCTTGTAACTCTTGAGACAAGTTATACGCTTGGTGGTCTGAAAACTTAGAAATAATATCTAAGACCTGCATGATATTTTCATAATGGTTGCTACCAAAGTGCGCACCAGAACGACATAAAATAGCCATTAAGCGTTGTTCTTTAAAGCTCAATGTTTTATGCGGTGTTGTCAGCGGAATAAAGGCATCTAAAATATTTTGCAAACTTTGATGGGCAATAATTTCCAAACCCGCTTTTTGTGGGTGTTCAAATATTTTATCACGTGCTAAATCCTTCGCACGGTTAATGCCTAACTCAATATCAGCAGCACAGTATTGCAGTAAGCTGCCAGCCAGTTGTCCGCTTAAAATTTCAAAATGATGCTTAGCAAAAGCCGATGTGACTTCTTCAACCAGACGTTTCATCACTCGTCCACGTAGGGCCGCAATTTTTTGCTGCCAAGTGGTATCTGGCATCGACAGTTCAGTTGGTGCGCTGTATTCACCCAGCAAGCTTAAAAAAATCGGTTCAACTTCTTCATAAGACAACATGTTTAAAATGATGCCATCTTCAAGATCAATCAGGGCGTAGCAAATATCATCTGCTGCTTCAAGTAAATAAGTCAGCGGATGACGACAATAATGGTATTCACCCAGTTGAATCAGTCCGAGTTGCTCTGCAATTTGTTGCAGGATTTCTTTTTCTGCCTGATAGCAGCCAAATTTGGCACGTTTACTGGCAGGAGTATTGCCTTGTGATTCGATGGTTTTCGATAGCCACGGATATTTTAAATAAGCGCCCAGTGTTGCATAGGTCAGACGCATGCCACCATCATTAGGGTGATAGTCAATTTTAGTCAGTAAGCGTAGACCTTGGGCATTACCTTCAAACTGACGCACATCGGCTTGTTCTTCTGCGGAAAGTTTCTCTAAAAAGTTGCCATGTGATACATCGTCAAACCATTCGCGAATGGCATATTCCCCTGCATGGCCAAACGGAGGATTCCCAATATCATGTGCTAAACAAGCCGCTTGAATAATGGCTCCAACATCGGCAGGGGAAATCCAAATTGGTAGTTCGTCCTTGATCTTTTCCGCTGCAAGCATGCCAAGAGAGCGGCCAATACAGGACACTTCAAGCGAATGCGTTAAACGAGTATGAATGCCATCGTGTTGAGTCAGTGGATGGACTTGGGTTTTTCGGTTCAGTTGGCGAAAACTTTGGGAAAAAATAATTCGATCATAATCTTTGTGAAATGGGCTACGTGCCAATTCGGTATTTTGTTTTTTACTTCCAATACGAACTGTTGAGAGCAGTTCCAACCAACGCATTTGCATCATTTATCGTTATTCAGTGAGTTATTGGCTTCATCATGCCAAAAAAGTGTGACGAGCTCTAGAGGGCTGCGACATAAGTTGTCTTTTAATTTATGCAGTATTAAGTTCTCAGAAATAGAACATCTTAAAGCAGTCGTGTTTGTTCTCAAGGAGGCTATCGACTTCGTTATTTGCAGCTTAAATATCAATTGAAAATGGTTTTTAGAACTGAATCAAAGCCTAAAAGTCGGGCATCTTTGAAATTTATCCCTTAAAACATTTGTTACTAATCATGTTTGATTTTTAAAGTCAAAGTAAATTGATCTTTTAAAACAAAGAAATCTCACTTTTTTAAGTCGTAGACGACTAGCTGATTTTGGCAATACACAGTAGAATATGCGCTCTCTTCAAGTCACATTGAGGTAGGTTGTCTAGACCTGCCCGTGGAGCCAAAAACAGCATGTTTATCGTTGCCGGTGCACCTGCACACTCTTCTTTTAAGCAAACACAACTTTTAACACGTCTATCGTCTATCAGTTCTGTTCAATCAATAGAAAGCCAATGGGTTTACCTTTTCGACCAAGCGCTCGACGAGCAACAACAGCAATCTGCTTTGCAGCTATTAAATGATGGCGCAACCTTCCAAGTTCGCGAAGCGACAAGTGATGAAGTTCAAGTCCTTGTGACGCCACGTGTAGGCACAATCTCGCCGTGGTCATCAAAGGCAACAGATATTTTTGCTAACTGTAATACCCCGATACACCGCTTAGAACGCGGTGTTTTGTTTACTTTAAAAGGTATTTCTGAAGTATCGGATGCAGTAAAACAAGTTTTACATGACCGTATGACTGAAAGTGTGTTCAATCAAATTGAAGATGCGGCTGCATTGTTCTCTGAAACGGCTCCAAAACCTTTAAATGCAATCGACATTTTAGGTCAGGGTAAAGATGCTTTAGTAAAAGCGAACTCTGAGTTTGGTTTTGCACTCTCTGATGAAGAAATTGATTATTTAGTTGCTGCTTTTAACAAGCTCGGTCGTAATCCGCACGATATTGAACTGATGATGTTTGCTCAGGCAAACTCAGAGCACTGTCGTCATAAAATCTTTGGTTCTGAATGGACAATTGATGGTGAAAAACAACCATTGTCATTATTCCAAATGATTAAAAACACCTATAAAGAATCACCGACAGACGTATTGTCAGCATATAAAGACAATGCTTCGGTGATCGTTGGTTTTGATACTCAGCGTTTCTATCCGAAGAAAGATGAAGCGACGGGTCACCACGTTTATAAATACAAGAGCCAAGCCGCTCACATCCTGATGAAAGTGGAAACGCATAACCACCCAACAGCGATTGCTCCATTTGCGGGCGCTGCGACTGGTTCGGGCGGTGAAATCCGTGATGAAGGCGCAACAGGTCGTGGTGGTAAACCAAAAGCAGGTTTAACTGGCTTTACAGTGTCTAACTTAAATATTCCGGGTTTTGAACAGCCTTGGGAAGAAAACTACGGCAAGCCATCTCGTATGGCTTCTCCACTTCAAATCATGATTGAAGGGCCTTTGGGCGGTGCTGCGTTCAACAACGAGTTTGGTCGTCCTGCGTTAAATGGTTACTTCCGAACTTTTGAGCAAAACGTGAATGGCGATGTGAAAGGTTTCCATAAGCCAATCATGATTGCTGGTGGTTACGGTAACATCCGTCCAGATCACGTGGAAAAAGATGCGATTCAACCGGGTGACTTACTGATTGTTCTTGGTGGCCCTGCAATGCTGATCGGCCTTGGTGGCGGTGCGGCATCTTCTGTGGACAGCGGTAAACTCGGTGAAAACCTAGACTTCGCTTCTGTGCAACGTGAAAACCCTGAAATGGAACGTCGTTGCCAAGAAGTGATTGATGCATGCTGGCGTATGGAAGACTTCAACCCAATCGTGTCCGTGCATGACGTGGGTGCAGGTGGTGTTTCTAACGCAATGCCTGAGTTGGTGAATGACCACGAACTGGGTGCGATTCTTGATTTACGTAAGATTCCATCACTTGAGCCGGGCATGTCTCCAATGGAGATCTGGTCAAACGAAGCGCAAGAGCGTTATGTGTTGGCGATTCGTCCAAGTTCTTTAGAATTATTTGAATCATTATGTGCACGTGAACGTTGTCCGTTTGCCGTTTTAGGTGAAGCAACAGAAGCGCGTCAATTAACCGTGAACGATCCATTGTTTGATAACAAAGCCGTGGATATGCCAATGCAAGTCATGCTAGGTGGCACACCTCGTATGAGCCGTTCGTATGAAACGATTGAACGTCAAGGCGACGACTTTGATGCATCTAAAGTCACAGATTTAAAAGATGCGATTTACCGTGTACTTAAAAATCCAACGGTTGCATCGAAATCATTCCTAATTACCATTGGTGACCGTTCAATTACAGGTATGGTTGCACGTGATCAGTTTGTAGGCCGTTGGCAGGTTCCTGTTGCAGATGCAGCAGTGACTACAACAAGCTTACAAGGCTATACAGGTGAAGCAATGGCGATGGGCGAACGTCCACCTGTTGCATTGTTAAATCCTGCGGCATCTGCACGTTTATCGGTTGCAGAGTCGATCTCGAATATTATGTCTGCAAAAATCGACCAGATCAGTGACATTAAATTGTCTGCGAACTGGATGGCGGCGGCAGGGCAAAAGGGTGAAGACCAAGCTTTATTTGAAGGTGTAAAAGCCATCGGTATGGAAATGTGTCCTGCACTCGGTATTGCAATTCCAGTGGGTAAAGACTCATTGTCTATGCGTACTACTTGGAATGATGGAAGCGAAGACAAATCGGTGACCTCACCGATGTCAGGTGTAATTACAGCATTTGCGCCTGTGACTGATGTGCGTAAAACCTTAACGCCTGAATTGAAAAATGAAGAATCAGTACTTGTCCGTATTGATCTTTCTAAAGGTCAGTTCCGTCTAGGTGGTTCGATCCTTGCTCAGGTCTATAAAGCGATTGGTTCAGTGACACCTGATGTGGATAGTTTTGATGACTTCAAAGCATTCTTTGCCTTGGTTCAAGACTGGAACAACCGTGGCTTAATTAAGGCTTACCACGACATCGGTGATGGTGGTTTGCTTGCAACTGTTGCGGAAATGATGTTTGCAGCACGTCTCGGTGTGGCTTTAGAAGATCAATCAACTGAAAGTCTATTTGCAGAAGAAATTGGTGCAGTGCTTCAAATCAGCGCGTCTGATTGGGCAACACTTGCAGACGAAGTTGCGGCATCTACATTACGCGATGCAATTGCGGTTATTGGTACGGTAAACAATACAGATCAATTGACTGTAAATGGCTTAGTGCTTGAACGTGCAGATTTGCAAGTGGCGTGGACTGAAGTATCGCATCAGATCCAACGTTTACGTGACAACGTAGAAACAGCGGATCAAGAATTTGCATTGATCACGGACAAATCACATGCAGGTATTATTGCAAAACCTACATTTGATTTGAATGAGCCAATCGAAGCGCCGTACATCAATGAACGTCGTCCAAACATGGTGATCTTACGTGAACAAGGCGTAAATGGTCATGTTGAAATGGCTGCGGCATTCGACAAAGTTGGTTTCAACACTGTAGATGTGCACATGAGCGACTTGCTCGCAGGTCGTATCAGCCTAGATGACTTTGAAGGTCTTGTGGCATGTGGTGGTTTCTCTTACGGTGACGTCATGGGTGCTGGTGGTGGCTGGGCGAAATCAGTTTTGTTCAACCCAAAACTTCGTGACCAATTTGAAAAATTCTTCAACCGTGACGAAACGTTCTCTCTTGGTATTTGCAACGGCTGTCAAATGTTGTCGCAATTGGCTCCACTGATTCCGGGTGCTGAAGCTTGGCCACGTTTCCACCGCAACACTTCTGAGATGTTTGAAGCGCGTGCAGTTAACGTTCGTGTTGAAAAATCGAACTCTGTATTGTTAGAAGGTATGGAAGGTTCAATCCTGCCGATCGCAGTTGCACATGGTGAAGGTCGTGTGGTGACCAGTGCGGATAACTTGGCGGCATTAAATACAGGTAATCAAGTAATCTTGCGTTATGTCGATAGCCAAGGGAATCCAACTCAACACTATCCAATGAACCCGAATGGTTCGCCAGAAGCGATTTCAGGTGTTACATCGAAAGATGGTCGCGCAACAATTATGATGCCGCACCCTGAACGTAACTTCCGTGCTGTACAGCATTCTTGGAAGCCTGAAGAGTGGACTGAAGACGGTGCATGGTTACGTATGTTCCGTAATGCACGTAAGTTTATTGGTTAATCTGAAGTCTGTGTTTGAAAGCCACCTTCGGGTGGCTTTTTTATTGAATAGTCTTTTTTGTTTTTTAATTTTTTATTTCTCCCGCTGATGTTGGTTTAGATTTTGCTTTTATATTTATGTGAAAGTGATATTGTGTAATAAATGCACAAATATCATGCAGAATAAAAGAAAGATGGATTACTAAACTATTTCAGTATCAACACTCATGTATGAGGTGATGACATGATTAAAACAGTTACATACGAAGCAGTCGATAAGTCTGCGTTGCGTAAAAAAGGATGGAAGTTGTTTGCTGTGATTTTGAGCTTGCAATTGATCTTTTTGATTTTGGGTTATGCATTACAGATGTGATTTTGAGAATTAAAAAACCGCCGTGAGGCGGTTTTTTCTTTATAAGAATTTTATTTTTACTTTTGATTGGGCAAAAGTAACAAAACCCTTTTGTTAGACTGATGGGACGTCCTGTCCCGCAGTCTAACCTGCGGCATCCATGTCGCAGGTCATGTGTTTGGATTAGTCTTTGAAAATATTGTGGTAGAAGTAAAGAAATTTCTCTTGAACAGTGTATTGAGATTTCAAATATTTTTTGTATTCATCACCCCAATGAGGTGGCTGATTGAAAATAAGAAAACCGAAGCTAAGTAAATCCATATTAGCATTCTGAAGATCAATCGAGTTTGGAGGATAATGAGTTTGTAGTGGATCTGAAAGACGTTGCTGATGTAGTTGGTATGTTTCTTCAACGATATTGGTCAAATGGTTATTTAGTTTGGTAATAATATAAGTATATTTATCAAATTCTTGTTTAGATATTTTCCCATTATATTTTAATAAAGTAGCACGTCCAATCATTCGAGCTTGATGTTCTAAATAGGTTTGATCCAGTATGCCTAGTATTTCTAAACCGAGTTCAGTGTTGTTTTTATCTTTAAAAAAATCTTTAATAAAATCAGGGTTATTAGTTTCTGTTTCTTGAATAAAAGCTAAAAGCTGTTTTTGTTCCTTAAGCGTTCGAAATTGTGTATAAGCCTGAATTGAACTGCTAATAAGCGATGCAAAGGGAATGGACTTAACGGCATCTTCTAAAAAAGTATTAGCAGTTTTAAAGAGTATTTCATCTGCAAGATTTTCAGTTGCGGTGAAAGCTAAATCTATTTTTGAATTTTTATTAGACATTGTACTAACCACTTCATATTATTATTTTTATATTAATGAAATACAACTTAAATAGAAATGCTCAAACTCATCTACTATGTTCCTGAATCTCATCTTGAATCCACCAAACTTACGATTTTTGAAGCAGGCGCCGGTGGTATAGGAAACTATGAACACTGTGCTTGGCAGGTCTTAGGTACAGGCCAGTTTAAACCTGTAAAAGGAGCAAATCCGTTTATAGGTGAGTTGGATGCTTTGGAGAAAATTCCAGAGTGGCGGGTGGAAACTATTGTTCCAGAGGAAAAGGCTTCTGCTGTGGCAAAGGCTTTAAAATTAAGCCATCCGTACGAAGAGCCCGCTTTTGAGTTTATTCAGATGGTCGATGTACTTTAATGATGAATCTAAAAATATATTTGATACACGTTAACGGCATTCGCAACTGTTTGAGGCAGGACTTAATTTATCAGATAAAGTTTCTGCGACTAAATAGATAAACGACGGAATAGAACGAGTTTTGCGAATGACAATGGTTTTGCCTACTTTTCCCGAAAGAAAAGTAGGTCGAACCGAAGGTTAATCCTGAAATTAAAACTTTAATGAAAGGATTCCATTGAGAAAACTAATATTAAACCTTCTGAATAAATAACTCACGATCAAAACGATACTGCGGGAAAAACACACCGTCTTCTGCACGCTCACCTGCACCAATCACCATCACAGGGTATTGCTGATCATTCAGATTTAACAGTTTACGCACCAAAGGCTCATCAAAGCCTTCCATCATACAACTATCAAAACCATAAGCACGCAAAGCTAGCACTAGGTTCTCACATGCTAAAGCTGTGGTCTTACTTGCCCAAAGTTTAGCATCGGCTTGATTAAACGCAGTTACAGGCAGTTGTTTATCTAAGCTGCGTGCAATCTTGAAAGCCACTTTCTTAAAGTTACCCAGTGCATTTAAGTAACCTGTCTTATAGTTATAAGGAATGAATTTATAATATTTCTGTACAGCCGCAGGCGCTTCAGGAAAAGGGAACTCTGTAATATTGCGTTTTGCCATTTCATCATTACGGTCTGTACGCGCGACACATACGATCAGTTCTGACGCCGTTTTAGCTGCCAGCTGATTTAGGCAAGCTTTGACCAGTTGTTTTTTCTTGGTCGGGTTCTGTACCACATAAAAAGTCCACGGCTGTAGATTGGATGAGTTTGGCGCAAGCAGTGCCAAATCTAAACAGTCATCAAGCACATCAGCTGGAATTTCTGTCTTGGTAAATTTGCGAACCGAACGGCGGCTCTGGATGACTTTCTTAAAATTTTCGACATCGATGTCTTGTGGCGAAGGCTCAAAGTAACGTTTTTTTTCTGTAGTGTTCGACATAAAAAGTTTTCCAAATAGGTTCTTAAATATGTTGGGACGGAAAATAAAAAACCACTGTGTAATATGAAACACAGTGGTTTTTAGTCATTCAACGATCAAGGATTAGTTGAACTGGGTGAAATCAGGTTTACGCTTTTGCATAAATGCTGATACGGCTTCCATCATTTCTGGAGAGCCGACACGATCCATGAAAATTTCAGCTTCATGATCAATCCAAGCCACAATTTCATTTACATTGTGCTTCATCAACGCTTTAGACTGCACTAAAGAGGCTAAAGGTAAAGCAGAAAATTGTGCCGCTTTTTTAGCTGCAGCAGCATACACATCATCTTCAATACTGTTCACAATGTTTGCAGCAACCGCAGTTGCACTGTCAAACTTCTGAGCGGTCAGCAGTAATTCAGCGGCTTTGTGATAACCCGCTTGTTCTACCAATAACTTGCTTGAAGCACCTTCTGGAGATAAACCAAGGCTGACAAATGGAATTTGGAATAGAGCAGTGTTGTCGCTATAAACCAAGTCACAATGTAACAGGATTGTTACCCCAATACCAATCGCTACACCACGTACAGCAGCAATCAACGGTTTAGAAAACTTTGCCGCAGATTTAAGTAAAATAAACGGAGGGCCTTCAGCTGCAGGTGCTTGGCCTTTTTGCGCCGCAGATTTCATAAAATCTTGCATATCGTTGCCTGCGGTAAAGTCCGCATCTTCACCACGTAGAATGACAGCACGAACGTTATTGTCTAGATCAGCCTCATCTAAAGCTTTTGCGATCCACAAATAAAGTTCGCCATACAACGCATTCTTTGCTTCAGGGCGGTGAATGGCTAATGTCAGTACGCCATTGTCTAATTTTGCATTCAAATGTTGATGAGGTTGTTGAATACAGCTCAGTGTCATCGTACTATCCTTGCTAGAAAGTTTGGTTTAATTTTATGGGCTCATTATGTCGCATAATTTTATGATCGACACAACTGACCAGTTCATAAAAAAGTAAAAGATTTATGCCATATACATTTGATTATCTCGTATTCATTGGTCGCTTCCAGCCATTTCACTTGGCACATATGCAAACCATCAAGATTGCTTTAGAGCAAAGTCAAAATGTCATTTTGGCTTTAGGCTCTGCGCAAAATGAAAGAAATACGAAAAATCCATTTTTAGCATCTGAACGTGAAGAAATGATTTTATCGAACTTTTCAGAAGCGCATCAAAAACGGATTCACTTTGTACATGTAATTGATGTTTATAATGATGTTAAATGGGTGCAATTGGTAAAGAAATTAGTGAATCATGTAGTCACACCTGAGGCGAAGGTTGGACTCATTGGCCATTTTAAAGATGATTCCTCCTATTATTTACAGTTTTTTCCTGAGTGGCAAATGGTTGAACTTGATAGCCTACAAGACGCGATGTCTGCAACACCTGTTCGTGAGGCTTATTATCGAGGTGATATTTTAGAGCAGGCGTTTCCATTGGGAACCAGTGAGTTTTTACATAAATTCCAACAAAGTGAAATATATAAACAGTTACAACACAAATTTTTAACTCAGGACCCATCCAATTTAGACTAAGGTTCTCAGTCGAATAAAAATATTTCGACGAGGATCGAGTTCAATGGATAGAAAACAACAGACGAAACAGATTGCAATTCATGCGGTCATTAGAAATGCTTTGATGATTGCAGGTGTTACATTTGCATTCAGCACTCAAGTGCAAGCCCAGTCATGGACATTGACACCTCAGAGTAATGTAGGCTTTGAAATTAAATCCTTGGGCGTAACCGTTGTAAGAGCTAAGTTTAATCGGGTGCAATCTAGCATGCAGTTTGATGCCAAAGCACCACAGCATGCTTCAACGAACTTTGTCATGGATGTAAATAGCCTAAGCTTGAGCAAGCCTTCACTGAAAAATATGATTTTGGGTGAAGATTTGTTTTATGCATCCAAGTACAGAAGCGCTAACTTTAAAAGTACCAGTTTTAAAGATTTGGGTGGTGGTCAATATAATATTGTCGGAAACTTAACACTTCGCGGCATTACCAAGCCTGTTAGCTTTAGCACGACCTTAAAACCAAGTGCCAATAATGCTAATCTGCTGGATGTTCACTCATCAGCCGTGATTAACCGAAGTGACTTTGGCATGAAAAAAGCCATTGGCGGTGTAGGCGAAAAAGTGAATATTCAACTGTCAGGGCAGTGGAAAGTGCAATAGAGGCTTCATATCTTAAAGACCTATATTCAGGGCTTTATTAATTCATCGCTGCGTGAGCCTGTTCAATTAAGAGATCTGTTAGCAGATTTAACTGCATCGACTGCTGTTTCCAATGATGCCAATACAAAGGCAAATCGATATTGAGTTCAGGATCCACCTCAACCAATGAGCCATCCTGCAAATGCGGTTTGGCTTGGTAATAGGGCAACCAACCATAGCCGAGTCCTATCGTAACCGCATCAAAAAATGCACTGGAAGATGGAATAAAGTGATGTGGATATTGGGTCGGATTGAGTCCGAACTTTTGTTGAATGTACGCGGTGTGGAGTTGATCTTTTGCGTTAAAGATCAGTGCAGGAGCTGCACGTAGAGACTCTCGGTTAACGCCTTGTCTAAACCATTGCTGTGCAAAAGTTGGCGTGGCGACAAAACGATAGTTCATATCGCCAATGTATTTGGCTACACAGCCTTTCATGGCTTGTGATTCATCTGTCACGCAGGCATTCACCAAACCGGCTTCAAGTAAGTGATGGGTTTGTGATTGGTCATCGACCTGAAAATGCACCACGATCTTTTTTTTAATTAATGTTGACTGTAGCAACGGCAACAGCCATGTCGCTAAGGAGTCGGCATTGGTTGCAATGTTGATTTGATAAAAAGCAGAGGTGTTCATATGACCCGTGAGGTTCTGAATGAAACTTTGTTCTAACAGTCGGCTATGTTGCAAATAATGTAGCAGCGATTGACCTGCTTGTGTCGGGCGGCAAGGTCTTTCCCGCACAATTAATAAATGCCCCAAACTTTTTTCTAGGCTTTGTATGCGTAAAGTGACGGCTGAAGCAGTAATGCATAGCTGTTCAGCAGCAAGGTCAAAACTTCCTGTTTCTGCCACAGCTAAAAATGCATCGCACTGTTTATGATTCAGCATATCTGGACTCACTTTAAACTAAAAATATTTTAGTTATATTGATATTTTCTAAATAATACTTAATTTAATTAAAAATGAAAGATAATCCTGACATCATCAATTAAGTTGAAAAGTCAAAATGTTAAGTACATATGTACAAGGGCTTGCAGTCGGGATGAGCCTCATTATTGCTATTGGGGCTCAAAATGCATTCGTGCTTAAACAGGGGCTCAAAAAGCAGTTTGTTTTTTGGGTATGTTTTGTCTGTGCATTGTCGGATTCGATTCTAATTGTCTTGGGCGTTTCTGGTTTCTCAAAAGTGCTTCAGCACTATCCTGAAATTATTCAGTTTTCCAAATGGGCAGGGGCGCTTTTCCTGTTTTGTTATGGATTCCAACATGCACTGCGGGCATTCAAATCACAGCAGGGCTTGGAGGCAAGTTCCATTGAAAAGCATCATCTAATGAATATTGTTTTGCTGTGTTTGGCGCTGACTTGGCTTAATCCGCATGTGTATTTAGATACGGTTATTTTACTGGGTTCTATTTCAACACAGTTTGAGCAACCTGCGTACTTTGCTCTAGGGGCTGTGTGTGCATCTTGGTTGTTTTTCTTTGCTTTGGGCTATGGTGCTCGTGTGCTTATCCCCATTTTTGCAAATCCGAAAGCGTGGAATGTACTGGATGCGATTATTGCTTTAGTGATGTGGGGAATCGCCATTTCACTGCTTGTGAAATGAAAAGCGTGTGTAATAAAAAACTATATATTAAAAAATCACAAAAAACAAAGCCCGCATCTGCGGGCTAATGTGCATTAAGCTTGTAGTGCTTTTAAGTCTTCTAAAACTTGTTCAGCATGTCCCGCAGCTTTTACTTTACGATACTCTTTAACTAGCTTACCGTTATGGAAAATAAAAGTTGAGCGCTCAATGCCCATCACTTTTTTACCATACATATTTTTTTCTTTAATCACATCAAAGTGTTTACACAGTACTTCTTCTTTGTCGCTAATTAAATTAATGGTTAAGGCCTGCTTTTCCGTAAAATTCTGGTGCGCTTTAACCGAGTCACGTGAAACACCAATGATTGTGGTTTGTAGGGCATCAAACTGATCTTTTAAACATGAGAAACCAACGGCTTGAGTTGTGCAACCAGGCGTTGAATCTTTCGGGTAAAAATACACAATCAGCCATTCAGTCGGCACTTCAGTTAAATTTATTTCACCTGTTGTGGCTGGAAAGTTCTGATTTGGGAGTTGGATCGTATCAGTCATGTTCTATCCTTAAATGTCGCGTTGTTCTAATTCAAGTGGTAAAAAGGCATAATTTTCGTGATACAGAATATCACCTTTAACGACTGAAAGTGGATGTTTGAAAATTGGGCCATCAATCACCGTGGTGTGGAATTCACCCGCTTCGCCGCATGGATCAATGCCTCTTGCAACAAGTTCATCGACATATTCAAGGCTAAGCACTTGACCTAAGTCTTCAACCTTCATGCCTAAGTTTAAATTGACAGTAACGATGAGGCTTTGAAATCCAAGTCGAATAAACTCATGCACAATGTCTAAACGTGGACGTTGCCACAGGGGCATACATAAACTGAGCTCACTTTTATCGCAAACGGATTGATTCCATTCGGCATGTGCTATTAAATCAATATCGCCTGTGACTAATGTTTCTGCTCCAAGAGCTTGAGCTTTTTGTAACAGTTGAATGAACTGGTTTTCATAGTCTTGCCACGTTGCGGAGGTACTGTAGATAGGAAGCCCAATTGCTTTTGCCTGCGCATGAATAATATCGAGGGACATTCCATGTGAGCGTGATTTCAGACCTTGCTCTTCTAACATGACAATTAATGCAACAGGTTCACCCATTTGCATCGCCTGATATAAAGCAAGGCTGCTGTCTTTTCCACCACTATATGACGCAACAAATTTGCGATTTTGGGCGCGTGTATTCCATTCGGTGAGCATATTTTCAGGTTCTATCTATTTTGAACATATAAAAAAGCCTGCATAGAGCAGGCTTCATTCACATTCAGTGAATTATTTTTTCGGAGCAGCTTTCATTGCTTCTTCAGTTAAAGATTTTAATTTACCTGTTAACTGTGGACCGAAACATGTTTGTAAGTCGTTATTTTGCTTTTGTACAAAAGCTAAAGTAGACGGGCTTTTCTTTTGGTTGATCGCACTTTGGATTTCCCATTTTTGTGCATTGGTCAACTTACCATCAGCTTCAACTGCACAAGTACAGTATTTGCTTACTTCTGCTGCACTAAGCTTTTTACTTTTTGCAGTTTCTTCTTTACAAACATTAATCAATGCCGATTTTACATTGCTGCTTTTATACGCTTCTTGTAATTTGTTCGATTCAGCAGCATTTGAAGCTGTAGCGAACAATGCAGCTGCAGACACCAATGTAGAAAGCAAAATGTTTGATTTTAAATTTTTCATAAACTGTACCTTGTCGTTACGGTATATAACGCGTTGGGTCTGCTACGCCAGCATCTGCAAAACCTTCTTTACGAAGACGGCAGCTGTCGCATTTCCCACAAGCGCGTCCTTGGTCATCTGCTTGGTAGCAAGACACCGTTTGACTATAGTCTACGCCATGTTCTATACCTAAGCGAATAATATTTGCTTTGGATAAATGTAACAGAGGTGTTTCAAATTTAAGAGGTTTTCCTTCAACGCCAACCTTAGTTGCAAGACGAGCCATGTTGGCAAATGCCTCAATAAATTCAGGACGACAGTCAGGATATCCTGAATAATCAACAGCATTAATACCAATCACAATGGCTTCGGCATCTAAAACTTCTGCTGCTGCTAGGGCATAAGACAAGAAAATTGTGTTACGTGCTGGAACATAAGTTACAGGAATACCAACTTGTTCATGATCTGGAACATCAATGCTATGGTCTGTTAACGCAGAACCGCCCAAATTACCTAAGTCGATATTAATGACACGATGTTCTATCCCTGCTTTTTTCGCAAGTTCGCGTGCAGCATCGAGCTCAGTGGTTGAGCGTTGACCATACATAAAGCTGAGCGCTGTACAGTCATACTGTGCTTGCGCCCATGCTAAACAAGTTGTTGAGTCTAAACCGCCAGATAACAAAACTATGGCACGAGGGCGCATACAAATTTCTCCAAATATAAATTAAAGATGAATAGGCAATGTATTAACGACCAGTTTCGTCATTCCAAAGTAACTTGTGGAGTTGGAGTTGGAAGCAAACAGGGAGATGGTCTTCTAATATCCATTGCGCTAAGTCACGTGCAAGTTGAGGTAAACGAGCAGCACCTTTCTCAACCGCAAAAGCAGGAGAGAACCATACTGTGCTGACTTTTTCATTGAGTTTATAGTCTTCAACTTGCTGTTTTGACCACTCATAATCCTCACGGTTACAAATTACAAACTTGATTTGGTCGTGCTGGGTTAAATGGTCGAGATTCGAAAGCAAATTTCGTGCAACTTCACCTGAAGTTGGGGTTTTCAAATCTAATACTTTTGAAACACGTGGGTCAACCTTAGACACATCTAAAGCGCCACTGGTTTCTAAAGAGACTTCACAGCCAAGGTCAGCAAGACGTTGCATTAAAGGCAACGCATTGGGCTGTGCAAGAGGTTCACCACCTGTCACGCAGACATAAGGGGTTTTAAAATCAAGCGTGGTTTGAATAATCTGATCTAAAGATTGGCGTTCGCCACCTTCAAACGAGTAGGTCGTATCGCAGTATGTACAACGTAGTGGACAACCCGTTAAACGAATAAAAACTGTTGGCAGTCCTGAGGTATTGGCTTCTCCTTGCAAAGAATAAAAGATCTCCGTGATACGTAGACCCGCAGAAGGATCAGAAACAGGGATAGCGGAAGATCGAAGCGTATTCATAGCAAAATTAAACCACAGGTTAGAAAAACAAAATCTCTACGGCTAGTCTTAACCGTAGAGATGAGGAACTTGAGTTCCGCACGACAACGAAAAATTATTCGTCGCGTAGTAAATCGTTCAAGCTCGTTTTAGAACGTGTTTGTGCATCTACTTTTTTCACGATGATTGCAGCATACAGGCTGTAAGTACCGCATTTAGAAGGTAAGCTACCTGCAACTACAACTGAACCTGCTGGTACACGACCATAGTGAATTTCGCCAGTTGCACGGTCAAAAATCTTAGTCGATTGACCAATGAACACGCCCATAGAAATTACAGAACCTTCTTCTACGATCACGCCTTCTACGATTTCAGAACGTGCACCGATGAAGCAGTTGTCTTCAATAATCGTTGGGTTTGCTTGAAGTGGCTCAAGAACACCACCAATTCCTACACCACCAGATAAGTGAACGTTTTTACCAATTTGAGCACATGAACCAACAGTTGCCCATGTGTCAACCATGGTGCCTTCGTCAACATATGCACCAATGTTTACATAAGAAGGCATTAACACCACGTTTTTCGCTTGGAAAGAACCTTTACGTGCAACCGCAGGAGGAACAACACGTACGCCAGCAGCTTTAAACTGTTCTTCAGTCCAACCTGTAAATTTGGTATCTACTTTATCGTAGAATTGAAGGTCACATGACTCAATTGGTTTGTTGTCATTTAGTTTGAATGATAAAAGCACAGCTTTTTTCACCCATTGATGAACAACCCACTCACCATCAATTTTTTCAGCAACACGTAATGTCCCGTTATCTAAACCAGCAATGACTTCTTCAACTGCTGCACGAACTTCAGCAGGACAGTCCGCTGCTGTAAAATTCGAACGGTCTTCAAACGCTTGTTCAATAATTGTTGAAAGCTGAGACATGATCTTCCTTCCAGAAAAAAAATTTTCCTGATTTTACACTAAATTGTGCAGAGAATAGATGAAAAAACAGCATAGGATCGGAAATAATAATGAATGATTGGAAATAAGACTTTTAGAGCTGTTTGAGTAGAGGCGTTAAGTAAAGAATTGCGATTTACAACAACAAGAAAGTATAAAATGTATCAAAAAATAACAAAAACAGCCCAAATCTAGAATAAAAAACAGTCAGAGGGTGTTTTAAGATGGGCTCATCAAAAAATTGTAAATGATGTAAAAGAATCTTTAATTGGAGGAGAAAAAACATGAAATCATTACGTTTAGTTGCAATCGCAGCAGCAATGTCAGCAGTCGCAGGTACAGCTTTTGCTGATGATGCAGTCGTAAAAGATGGTTATGCTTTTGACCAAAATAAATTAATTCCTACTGGTGTTCGTGCTGAAGTCGGTACAACAGGTTATGGCGGTGCTTTGTTGTGGACAGCTAACCCATATGTGGGTTTAGCTTTAGGTTACAACGGTGGTGACATTTCATGGACTGATGATGTATCAATTAATGGTACAAAATACGATGCGGATATGGACAATAAGTTAGCTTATTTAAATGCTGAAGTTCGTCCATGGGGTACAAGTACAAATCGTTGGGCTCAAGGTTTATATGTTGCTGCTGGTGTAGGTTATGTCGATTCTGAGTATGACCTGAAGAAGCGCTCAAGTGATGGTACGATTAAAGTAAATGGTAACAACTATAACTTTAATGGTGAAGTTTCAGGAAAAATGGGTTACGAAAATAATATTGCTCCCTATGTTGGTCTAGGTTTAGCACCTAAGATTAATCAAAACTGGGGTGTCTTTGGTGAAGTGGGTGCGTACTATACAGGCAACCCGTCTGTAGACTTAACGTCGAAAGGTAACTTTGTAAACGTGAATGGCGCTGATTTTGATAGAGATTTAGCTGCTGAAGAAAACAAAATCCGTAACGATGATAAATATGAGTGGATGCCAGTTGCAAAATTGGGTGTAAGTTACCACTGGTAATTAACGCATAAAAAAACGAGCTTCGGCTCGTTTTTTTATGTCTGATTTTAGCTAAAGTCTTTAAAAATGATGGGCTAATTTGAGTCCAAAGATCCATGCATCATTGTCATTCAGCGCTGAAAGTCCTGTAATGTTTGCCAGTGGGTTTGAGTCGGAAGATGTTTTGGACTTCCTAAAACGCAAATAATATAGACCTGCCGCAATATCAAACTCAGTGTTGTATGTGTACATGCTGCCTAGACCAATGCTTTGATAACCATCACTTGGATTAAGCGTAGATGCAGGATTATTAATCCCAGAGTCCCAGAGCAGTTCCATAGTACTCAGCCACTTTTTGTTCCATACGTGTGCTAAGCCGAGTTTTGCAGACCATTGATCTTCATTGTACTGAATAAGTTTGACGTCTTTGGCTTCAGGGTAAAATATCGCAATATAATCGATCATAGCTTTAAATTTGGGTGGCTGAATGACAAAGTCTTGCCAATTTACCCAGCGTAGCGTCCCATATAAGATATTTTGATAAGGAAGTCCTGTCATGAAATCAAGATTCACCGATTGTGGTGTTTTCACCTTCATCACATTAGGGGTGTCCACGCCGACCTCGATAGACTCTGTTGTAGTGATTTCATGCTTAATGGCTGAGCGATAAGTCAAAGATGTTCTAAAATAATATTCAGGGATTTGATAACTAATCCCTGCTAACCAGCCCAAACTTTCATCTTGTTTAAACTCAGCATCATAGCCATCAAACACAGAATAGGCCTGACCTTTCGCTTTTAAAGAGCCTGCAAAGCTTTGATAGCTTAAACCGCCATAGATTTCCCATTGTGGGTTGAATTGGTAGCCTAAAAGCGAGCTGAGATTATGGCTTTCAAAGTCGATATCGGCAGATTCAACCTCATAACTTTCACCGTAAATCTTTGGGCGATAGCGATAACCGATGTCTACAGCAAAAGGCTGGTCATAAATGACAGCAAATTTAAACTGAGGGTTAATTTGTAGTTTTAGTGCAGCTCCCAGCATTACTTGTTCATTGCTTAAATTGCCTGTTGAAAAGTCAGTGATGCCAAACTGTTGTAGTGTCTTGACCTGTTGAACTTGGCCAGAAACATCTGGGTCAATATAAGCCAGAGAAATTTCTGCATAATTTCCATGTTCAAAAAAGGGTTGTATTGTTTGACCTGAACGTTCAAAAGCAGCAGCAAAGCATGATCCCGACGAATAGAAGCATAAACAAAGTAATGAAGAGCCCAACAGATTTTTATTCACTGTTATTGCTCACTAGTATTTTTATCATTTGATCAAATAATACACTATATCCATTTAAAGTATATGGGTTTAAAATAAAAAAGAGGCACGATGGCCTCTTTTTTAGAATAAAGAACGGTTTAGTCGTCTGGATAAGCTACTCTTTTAAGCGCTTTAATGTCTGCATCTGGTGAGCACAATGAGATAAATTCATAGCCATAACCACGCAGGAGGTGGCCTTTACGAACTGCAATCCATGTGGTATTGAGACCAAAAATATCAGTTGGAATTTGTTTTAAACGATAGTCACGTTCAACGTCATAGGCCACATTATTGACAATACCAACACCCATATTAAGCTCAACATAGGTTTTAATCACATCAGCATCTAAAGCAGACATTACGATGTCAACATCCACACCTGCATCTTCAAAGGCTTTGTCAATTTTTGAACGTCCTGTGAAACCACCGTGATAGGTAATCAGTGGATATTCCGCCAAGTCTACAATACTAATATTTTGCTTGCTCGCCAGTGGATGGCTTTGCGGGGTAATAATACTGTGCTGCCAATTATAGAACGGCACGCTAGCCAGATTATCTTCTGTGGTCAGTGATTCAGTTGCAATACCAATATCAGCTTCACCTTGTAGAAGCATTTCGGTAATTTCAACAGGGCTGGCTTGTTGCAAAATAAGATGAACTTTTGGAAACTCTTTTTTGAATTGATTGACAATCGGCGGTAGTACATAACGCGCTTGCGTATGTGTAGTCGCAATAGTCAAAGTGCCTTCATCGACACGGTTAAAATCATCTGCAAGACGTTTAATATTGTCTGCGTCGACCAACATACGTTCAACAATGCCCAGTAGTGCTTGACCTGGTTCAGTTAAACCCAGTAAGCGTTTCCCTTTACGAATAAAAAGCTGTACGCCTAATTCATCTTCTAGGTCTTTGATGTGCTTACTGACGCCTGACTGAGAGGTATACAGTGCAGCAGAGGCTTCGGTGAGGTTGAAGTTTTGTCTCACCGTTTCTCGAATAATTCTGAGTTGTTGAAAGTTCATAATTTTGGATCTCTTTTATGATGAATGATGCATTCAACATGCCCCATTCAATTGGTCTTAAGCCGCAGGTTTTGCAAATAAATGCAAGTTTGATGGGCTTAACCATACCGTTTGATTAGGTCTAAATTGGTGTAATTTTGCTTCTTCAGAAGTCAGTGAGATTTCAATCAGTTTGCCTTGGCGATCATGGAGCTCTGCAACCACTTTGCCCGCAATCCACAATTCTCGTACGAACGTTGCTTGGATAGCGTTGTCTTGCGGCTGTGCATGGATACGTAATTCATCTGGACGGGCAAAGGCAATCACGTCACCCGAAGGTGCATTGCGTAAAGAGTCTAATTGAATACGGTCTTCACCAATTTGGATCGTCCCTGCGTTATTTTGGCCTTCGAAACAGTTTGCTTGACCTAAGAAGTCAAATACAAACGGCGTTGCTGGCTTTTCATAAACTTCGCGGGGTGATCCAATTTGCTCGACATTCCCTTTATTCATCACAATGATTTGATCTGCGACTTCTAAAGCTTCTTCTTGGTCATGTGTTACAAAGATTGAGGTGATATGAAGTTCATCATGCAAAGTACGTAACCAACGACGGAGCTCTTTACGTACTTTTGCATCCAAAGCACCAAAAGGTTCATCCAGTAACAGTACGCGTGGTTCAACCGCCAAAGCACGTGCCAGTGCAATACGTTGACGTTGACCCCCAGAAAGTTGTGCTGGGTAACGATCTGCCAAGAACCCCAATTGGACTAAGTCCAGCAAACGTGTGACACGTTTTTTAATTTCAGCTTCAGATGGGCGTGTTGCACGTGGGCGAACGCGGAGACCAAAGGCGATATTGTCAAATACAGTCATATGGCGAAACAAGGCATAGTGCTGAAATACAAAACCAACTTCACGTTCACGTACGTGTACATTGGTTGCATCTTCACCTTCCAAGATGACTTGGCCGCCATCTGCGGACTCAAGCCCTGCAATAATACGAAGCAGGGTGGTTTTACCACAGCCAGATGGGCCGAGTAATGCAACCAATTGACCATCAGGAAAATCGAGAGAAATGTTATTCAGCGCATGGAAGGCACCAAAGTGTTTTTCAATATTTTTAACTTGAATACTCATGAGGTCATTCCTTTAAACTGTTGAATCATTATGTTTGTTTTGCTTTTCTTGGCGAATCTCAACCCATGTTTTTAACACAAGGGTTACAATCGCTAAAAGCGCCAAGAGCGAAGACACAGCAAAAGCCGCACTGAAGGTATATTCGTTATAGAGAATCTCGACATGTAGAGGCAAGGTATTGGTTTCACCACGAATATGGCCTGAAACGACCGATACTGCACCAAACTCACCCATGGCACGTGCATTACACAGAATGACTCCGTAAATTAAACCCCATTTGATATTGGGTAGGGTTACTTTCCAGAAGGTTTGCCAGCCTGATGCACCGAGTACAATCGCAGCTTCTTCTTCTTCCGTACCTTGAGCTTCCATGAGCGGAATAAGTTCACGTGCAACAAAAGGAACGGTGATAAAGATTGTTGCTAATACAATGGCAGGAACGGCATACAGAATTTTGATGTCATTATCCATGAGCCAACTACCGAACCAACCTTGCGTACCAAAAATCAGCACCAGCATTAAACCCGCGATAACAGGTGATACTGAAAATGGCATATCAATAATCGTGGTTAAGATAGATTTACCACGGAAGTTAAATTTGGCTACACACCAAGCTGCTGCAACACCAAACACGACATTCAGAGGAACTGCAATCACTGCGGTTAATAAAGTGAGTTTGACTGCGGATAATGTGTCTGGATGAACCAAGGCTTGTGCATAGACACCGACCCCTTGTTTAAAGGCCTCAACGAACACCAAAATCAGCGGTAGGATTAAACAGCTTAAAAAGAACAGCAGAGCAATCGTAATCAGGGTGTAGCGAACCCAAGTTGGCTCACGTGTTGCATCACGCGATTGTAGCTTTTCAGCCAGTGCATTACTGTTGATATTCATCGTGCTGTTCTCCCTGTACGACGGCTTGCCCATGCTTGTAACAAGTTAATCAGGAATAAAATGGCAAAAGATAGCACCAACATGACGACTGCAATCGTGGTTGCACCTGCATAGTCATATTCTTCTAAGCGCGAAATAATCATGAGCGGCGCAATTTCTGTTTTAAACGGTTGGTTCCCAGCAATAAAGATCACTGAACCGTATTCACCGACGCCACGTGCAAAGGCAAGTGCAAAACCTGTGATTAGTGCTGGAAATAAAATCGGCAAAATCACTTTGGTCACAATCTGTAGACGGTTGGCACCTAATGCTGATGCTGCTTCTTCTAACTCTGTTTCCAAGTCGCTGAGGACAGGTTGCACAGTCCGCACCACAAAAGGAATACCAATAAAAATCAGTGCTAAGGTAATCCCAATAGGGGTATAGGCCACTTGAATTCCTAAAGGTTCAAGATATTGGCCAATCCAACCTGTAGGGGCATAAAGCGAGGTGAGTGCAATACCTGCAACAGCGGTGGGTAAGGCAAACGGTAAGTCGACCAAGGCATCTACAATGCGTTTACCCGGAAAACGGTAGCGAACTAAACACCATGCCAGAAGTAGACCAAAAACCACATTAATAAACGCGGCGATCAGGGCTGTACTAAAACTGAGCTGCAAAGATTTTAAAATACGTTCTGAGCTTAAAATTTCCCATAAACCATCCCAACCTATGCCTAAAGATTTAATGAAAACAGCGGACAATGGAATAAGAACGATTAATGACAAATATGCTAGGGTAAAGCCTAGAGAAAGACCAAATCCTGGCAGCACTCGGGATCGCTGCGACATGATTACTCCTCAAAGAGAGAAAGCTGACTTAAATATGGTCAGCTCAAATAAAATTCATTTCGGCACAAGCATAGTTTGCAAAGGTTAAATTGCAAATCTAAATAAGTACTTGTTTTCATCAGAAAAATTGATATATTGCAACACATTTTCTGAAATCAAAAAATCATAAATTTCAGGAAAAGGCCCAAAACCTGACGCCACATTAATATGCCCAACTTGACCCAAGTTCTTCGGTTTAATTTTCCATGCTTTTGCAAGTTGCAGCGCATCGTCGAAATTTAACCAAGGATCGTTTTCACTGATGATCAATTGGGTTGGGACTTGAATTTTGAGTTGATGAAAGTGCTGTTGATAGTCATTTTGACTGTCACGCGCAAAGCCAGCATCACCAAAGCGAGCAGGGTTAGCCGGTGCAACCAGAACTAAATTTTTAATTTTCTGATTTAGTTCAGGGTGCTGTGCTAAAGCCGCTACAGTGGTTAAACAACCAAAGCTGTGTGCCACAATTTGGATCGGTTCCTGAATGGGCTGAACTGTTTTGACAAATTGTTCAATCCACTCATGGAGTACGGGTTTATTCCAATCGTGTTGCTGCACACGAGAGCATGACTTGAGCTGACGTTGTAACCATGATTGCCAGTGGTCATGTTCACTTCCACCTACGCCCGGTACAATTACAGTATGAATCATGTCAATGCTCCCTTACAGCTATTTGCTGAACTCTGTTTTATTTCGTCGTATTTGCTTTCACAATTTGGTCAAATACACCGTTATTTTCAAAGTGTTGCTTTTGTACTTTGGTCCAACCGCCGAATTCTTTATCAATAGTCACCAACTTCAACGGTTTGAATGTTGATGCATACTTTTTCAAGACTGCTGCATTACGTGGACGATAGAAGTTTTTCGCCGCAATTTCCTGTCCAGCAGGTGAATATAAATAATTTAAATACGCTTTGGCTAAATTCAGATTGCCATCTTTTTCCGCATTCTTTTCCACAATGGCAACGGGTGGTTCCGCTAAAATAGATAGCGAAGGCGTCACGATCTCAAACTTACCCGGTTGTTCACGAATTGCTAAATGTGCTTCGTTTTCCCATGCTAAGAGAACATCACCGATACCGCGTTCAGCAAAAGTTGTGGTTGCACCACGTGCACCTGAGTCCAGCACTTTGGTGTTTTTATAAATTTTACGCACGAATTCTTGTGCTTTGGCATCGTTACCTGCAGGTTGATGTTTTGCCCAAGCCCAAGCTGCTAAGTAGTTCCAGCGTGCACCACCTGAGGTTTTTGGATTTGGTGTAATAATGCCAACACCCGGCTTAACAAGATCGCCCCAGTCTTTAATGCCTTGTGGGTTACCTTTACGAACTAGGAACACGATAGTCGAAGTATAGGGTGTCGAGTTATTAGGTAGTTTCTTTTGCCAGTTGGTCGGTAAAAGTTTTGCTTTTTCAGCAATTACATCGATATCTGCTGCAAGAGCAAGTGTCACCACATCCGCACCTAAACCATCAATCACTGAACGGGCTTGTTTACCCGAGCCGCCGTGAGATTGTTTGAAGTTGATGTCTTGTCCTGTGCGTTGTTTCCAATAAGCACCAAACTGTTTGTTGACATCTTCATAAAGTTCGCGTGTTGGATCATACGACACGTTAAGGAAATCTTTTGCTGCAACACCAAAAGATGTGACTGAAACTAGCGCTGCTAGTACCCCAATTTTTAACTTAGATAAGCTCATGTGAGACCTCAAATTTTAAACGTTCTTAAACATGAGGCAAGAATACTGCGAGTCTTATTGCTAAAAAAATAATAAAAAATGAATTTTATATGAATAAAAAAGAAAAAGAGTTCTGCTTAGAATTCATTAAACTAAAGCAGAAAATTGTTTCAGGGTAGATTGGCATGCATTGCTATAAAAATGCACAAGAAATCAAACAAATAGAATTATTAGATCGTGCATTTCACTATGGAGATGGTTGTTTTAGTACAGCGCGTATCCGTGAGGGTGTGATTGAGCTAGAGTCTCTACACATAGCACGCTTGAAATTGGCCTGTGAAAGACTGTTGTTGTCAGCAGATTTAGCCTTTATTCAGCACAGCATCGTGCAATTAAAACAAACCCATGCACACTTAAACGGCACTCTGAAAATTATTATTAGTCGGGGTGAAGGGCAGCGCGGTTATAGTTTGCCAACACATCCTGCTGACGTTTGGGTATTTTTCTATCCGCAAGTATCAGAGGCTTTGACATACAGCGAAATTGATTCAGGGGTGTTGCAACATGCAATTGGGTTGAATATGCCACAAATGGTGGGTGTGAAAAGTTTAAACCGTTTAGAACAAGTCCTACTCAAGCATGAGGCAGAACAACATGGTTGGTTGGAAGCTTTGGTCACAGATGTGCAAGGTTCTGTCGTTGAAGGTGTGAGCAGTAATTGTTTCATTCTGCTAAATGATCGATGGATTAGTCCCGAACTTCGTTATAATGGCGTGCATGGTGTCATGCGTGCCGAAATATTGGCACGGATGCAGCAACAAGGGATGAGCTGTGAGCTGAGAATGATTGATATGGAAGAAATTCCACGCTTTCAAAGTTTATTTTTCTGCAATGCCTTGAGTCCTATGAAAATAGCCAAAAGTTTGAATCATCAGCACTTAGATGTTCAGCCGTGTATAGATTTGTTCCATCGTCTTCAACTTAATCAGATGCAGTAGTATGTCCGCAGCCAAAACCAAATCGAAAAAGAAAACGCAACCACCCCAACGTAAAATGAAAGGGTTGTTATTGATTGCTGTGAGCATCATTGTTTTATTGATGATTGTACTGTGGTCGAGTTTATTTAAGTCCTATCCTGTTGAGGGTAAAAAGCAGTTATTGGCAATTAACTCTGGCGATACCTATTCCGGTTTTATTGACCGCTTAGCCAAAGAAGACATGGCTAGTTTTCCCATTATTTTAAAGCTTTACCAAAAAGTATTTATTCATGACACCTTGAAAGCCGGCGTTTATGAAGTTCGTGAAGGTATGAGCATTCGCCAAGTTTTGGATATGATTTCCAATGTCGATAATGCCGAGATGAACCGTATATTGGTGATTGAGGGTACGACCTTTAAACAGCTGATCGAGGCGTTGAAAAAGGACGCATTGGTTAAAAAGGAAGTCTCCAACTTACCCATGGATCAGCTTTTAAAAGCATTAGATATTCCTTATACGCATGCTGAAGGGCTTTTTGCCCCCGATACTTACTTCTTCGCAAAAGGTGAGTCAGACAAAAAAATCTTAACGGATTTATACAAACGCCAAATGAAAGCTTTAGATGAAGCATGGGCAAACCGTGCGGCAAATTTGCCATATAAAGACAAATACGAAGCCTTGATCATGGCCTCTATCATTGAAAAAGAAACCAATGTTGACCGTGAATTGGAGCAAGTTTCAGGGGTGTTTTCGCGTCGTCTTCAACTCGGCATGCGTTTGCAAACGGACCCGACCGTGATTTATGGCATGGGCGATAAATATACAGGCAATATTACCCGCCAAGACTTGCGTACTCCAACAGCCTATAATACTTATACCATCAATGGCTTACCTCCTACGCCAATTGCTTTACCAAGTAAAAAAGCCATTGAAGCTACCATGCACCCAGATAACAGTAAAAACATCTACTTTGTTGCAACGGGCAATGGTGGGCACACATTTAGTGAGACTTTAGAGCAGCACAACCAAGCTGTAAAAGAATATCTCAGCGTTTTAAAAACCAAGAAGGATGAATAGATGTTTATTAGTTTTGAGGGCACAGAAGGTGTCGGTAAAACCACACTGATTCGCAAAATTTATGAGCATCTAGAACAACAAGGTCAGCAGGTTGTTTTAACGCGTGAGCCAGGTGGTACACCGATGGCTGAGCAAATTCGCTCGCTATTATTGTCAGTCAATCATGAAGAGTCGATGTCGAATGATACTGAACTGCTGCTGATGTACGCGGCTCGCGCACAGCACTTACAACAAGTGATCGTGCCTGCTTTAACGGAACATAAAACCGTATTGTGTGACCGTTTTACCGATGCCAGCTTTGCTTATCAATGTGCAGGACGTGGTTTAAGCCAGTCGAAGTTACAATTGCTGAATGAAAGCTTTGTCAGCCATATGCCAAATATTACATTTTGGCTCGATGCCCCGATTGAGACCGGCATGTCTCGTGCGCGGGAACGGGGGGCTTTGGATCGTTTTGAACAAGAAAAAGTCACGTTCTTTGAAAAAGTCAGAGCAGGTTATCAGCAGTTATGGGAACAATATCCTGAGCGAGTAAAACGCTTGGATGCAACACAGTCACCAGAACAGGTTTTTGTACAAGCGTTGCAATATTTAAACTAAAAATAAGCCAGAAATGTTATTTCAGACTGTAGTGAAATGCATTTTTCTTTTATAGTCAGTGACAAAGGACTGTATGTTGAAGGAAAAATGAAAAGTAACTTAACTGAGATTGTGGCTTTTTTAGAAAAGGAATTCCCGCAAAGTTTAGAAAAATGTCGTATCGAATCTGTCACTGAGCGCGCAGCAACAGTTGTATATCAGGTCGATGAGCGCGATTTGAGACCGGGTGGAACGGTTTCAGGCCCAACCATGATGACCCTTGCAGACTATGCATTGTATATCGCTATTTTAGGGGAGATTGGGCTGGTCGGTTTAACCGTGACCACCAATTTATCGGTTAATTTTCTAAGTAAACCCGCAGCTTCAACAAATATCCGCGGTGAATGTAGGTTAATGAAAGTTGGCAAAGCATTGGTGGTTGGGGATGTGTGGTTGTATTCAGTGGGTAAGGATGAACCCATTGCACATGTAGTGGGAACTTATTCTATTCCACCCAAATCTTAAAATAGTGATCGAATAAAATAAAAGCCTGACGAATCAGGCTTTTATTTTATAAAAAATTAGTTATTCACTAAAGGGGTTTCAACTTTAAAATTTAAAGGGGTGAGTACGGTTTTACGCAGTTCATTCGACAGTTCAGGGTAATCTAAAGTGTAATGTAGACCACGTGATTCTTTACGCTCCATAGCACAGCGCACGATCATTTCGGAGACTAAAACTAAATTACGTAGTTCAATCAAGTTTTTGCTGACTTGGTAATCTTGATAATACTCGGTAATTTCCCGCTTCAACATTTCAATGCGGTGTAGCGCACGTTCAAGACGTTTCGTGGTACGCACAATGCCGACGTAGTTCCACATGGTTTGACGGAGTTCATCCCAGTTTTGCAAAATCACCACATCTTCATCAGGATTCGTCACTTGTGAGTCATCCCAAGACGGAGCAGTTGGGGATTGGTAACTTGAATCAAAACTTTTCTCGATGTGTTCTGCCGCACTCATGCCATACACAAAACATTCTAACAGTGAGTTGCTGGCCATACGGTTGGCGCCATGCAAACCTGTGTATGAGGTTTCCCCAATCGCATAGAGACCTGCAATGTCAGTTTGACTATGTTCATCAACCACCACACCGCCACAGGTATAGTGCGCAGCAGGAACAACAGGAATCATTTCCTTGGTAATGTCGATGCCGAGTTCAAGTAAGCGTGCGTACAAGGTTGGGAAATGTTCTTTAATAAAACTTTCGGGCTTATGGCTAATGTCGAGCCATACGTGACGAATACCTAAGCGTTTGATTTCATAGTCAATAGCACGCGCCACAATGTCACGGGGAGCAAGTTCTGCACGTTCATCAAAGCGCAACATAAAGCGTTCACCATCGGGTAAACGTAAATAAGCACCTTCACCACGCATTGCTTCAGTAATGAGAAAAGAGCGTGCTTGCGGGTGGTATAAACAGGTTGGGTGGAATTGGTTAAATTCCATATTCGCCACGCGGCAACCCGCACGAAACGCCATGGCAATACCATCGCCCGTTGCAATGTCTGGGTTTGAGGTATATAGATAGGCTTTCATGGCACCGCCGCACGCCAGCGCAGTGAAAGGCGCTAAAAAGGTGTGTACCTTTTCAGTCTTTTCATCAAGTGCATAGAGTCCTAATGCACGATTTTGTTCTTCTAAGCCCAGCTTTTGAGAGGTAATTAAATCGATGGCGATATAATTTTCAAAAATGGTAATGTTGTCTTTTTCAATCGCACGTTCCACTAAGGTAGTTGAAATGGCACGACCTGTAGCATCTGCAGCATGAATAATACGGCGTTGAGAATGTCCACCTTCACGTGTTAGATGTAATTGCTCTTGATCATCAAGGGTAAACTGCACGCCGTGTTTCAGTAGAAAATCAACAGAAGGTTTACCGCCTTCAACGGTTTGCTTTACGGCTTCGGTCTCACACAAGTGAGCGCCTGCAATCATGGTGTCATCAATGTGCTGTTCGATGGAATCCGTTTCATCTAAAACAGCGGCTACGCCACCTTGCGCATAGAAGGTACTTGCATCGGTCAGGTTTGATTTTGCAAGAACAGCAATATTGAAATGTTGAGGCAACGATAAGGCTAAGCTCAGGCCTGCACCGCCACTTCCCACAATAATCACATCAAAATGATGTGTTGTGTTTAAATTAGACATGTCCATCAGCTAATTTGGAAAAAGTTCGCTAATGACAGCGCTTTTTTCACGAAAAGGCAAGGGTAAAATCTCTACAATTGATGGGAAATATAAATAAAGAACGTATTTTTTAAGCAAAGTTTAAGCACTTGTTTATACAAACATAATAGAACATATTATTACCCAAGATAGACAAAGATTATGCTAAAAACGCTAATACATAAATTGATAACAAACATATAGGTCAATACTTGATATGAAAAGTCGCGCGATACAAACTGGTTTTTTTGCTGTTGCATGCACAATGGCTACGGTGCAAACACAAGCAGCACCTGTTGATTTCTCAAACTTAGTTGAGCAAGTTAGCCCTGCTGTAGTTAGTGTCAATGTGGTTAAAAAGATGACTCAAGAAGAGTTACTGCAGCAGCAAATACCTGAGATTTTGAAGCGTTTTTTTGGTAATCAAGTCATTATTCCGCAGCAGCAAGCGCCGCAAGAAAAAACGGCTTATGGCAGCGCATTTTTTATTAGTAAAGATGGTTATTTACTGACAAATCACCACGTCGTAGAAGATGCATCGAAAGTCACGATTATGTTTAATGACCGTCGTGAACTGGATGCAACTGTAGTAGGTAGTGATGAACGAACCGATGTGGCCCTGCTTAAGGTGAATGGTACGAATTTTCCATCACTCCGTGCTGGCAATGTTGATCAACTGCGTGTAGGTGAACCTGTGCTTGCGATTGGTTCGCCCTTTGGTTTTGATTACTCGGCTTCGGCAGGAATCGTGAGTGCGAAAATGCGTAATATGATGGGGGAGACATCAGTACCCTTCATTCAAACCGACGTAGCTCTCAACCCTGGAAACTCAGGCGGTCCGTTATTCAACCAACAGGGTGAAGTAGTTGGTGTGAACTCGCGTATCTTCAGTGGTACGGGCGGTTATATGGGGCTGTCTTTCTCGATTCCCATTGATGTCGCAATGGATATTGCTGACCAACTTAAGAAAACAGGCAAAGTTACGCGTTCTTATTTAGGGTTTAATCTACAAGATCTAGACCGCAATTTGGCAGAGTCTTATAATTTGCCGAAACCTGAAGGTTCACTGATTACCAATGTTCAGCCAAATTCACCTGCACAGAAAGCAGGGCTAAAAGCAGGCGATATTATTTTAAAATTCAATGGAACGCCGATTTCACGTACCTCTGAGTTGTTGAACTATTTAAATCGTACCATGCCAAATCAAACGGTACAGCTTGAAGTATTGCGTGATGATAAAAAGCGGAATATATCAGCAACATTAACCACTGCACCAGATGATACACCTGCAAAATCAGATGTAGTTACACAAAGTAAAGGGCCTGTCTTAGGTATTGCTATCCGAAATTTAGCACCTGCTGAATTGTCACAGCTCAATGTGAAAGGTGGTGTGTTAATTCAAGAAGTGAAACGTGGCGGCGCAGCAGCACAGTCAGGCATGGCGGCTGGTGATGTGGTCACTCACATTAATAATAAAGTCGTAAAAGACACCAATGATTTTGTCCAAGCGGCATCTGAGTTGAAAAAAGGTCAGGTTGCCCGCGTTGGAATCATCCGACAAGGCACACCGGCTATTTTAGGGATGCGTATCCAATAATCAAAAAAACCACTCTTCGGAGTGGTTTTTTATTTTTTGCAATTTGATGATGCCTGTTATTTGCGTACACTGCCATCTTCATAAGGATATTTAGATTCAGTAGAGTGTTTATGAGTAGTATTTTTGACTTAAGACTTCAGGTACAAGCAGAACATATCGACCAGTTAGGCCATGTGAATAACGTGGTTTATATGCATTGGATGCAGGATGTCGCAACAGCACATATTGATGCACTGGGTTTAGGCTTAAAAGAATATATCGAGTTAAAACATGCCATGGTTGCGGTTGAGCATCATGTGCAGTACCGAAAAGCTGCATTTAAAGAGGATGAAATAATCTTACGTACATGGTTTGACGATATAAACGCATTATATTCATCACGCCAATATGTGTTTTATAGACCCAAAGACAATAGCATTTTATTTGTAGCTCAAACTAAGTGGGCTTGCGTAGAGATTGAAACCGGGCGTGCAAAACGTATGTCACCTAGTTTTACTCAAGCTTACCAACCGCTTGCAAAAGATGTGAATGCCCTAGATTTTTCAATGGATTATTCAAAAAGCCCAGTGAAAAGCGAAAACACGTAAAAAAGCGTCAGAGTTGTGAAAAGGAAGCGTATTAATATGGATACTTTAAAAAAACCATCTGTTATAATCCTTCGCAATTTCTATTCGGCTTTTGTTGTGCATCGAAATTTGTCTGCATAACGCTTCATTTTGTTCAAGGTAGCCCATGGCGCAAGCTAAAAAATCTGTTGATATTAAAAATATCCGTAATTTCAGTATTATTGCTCACATTTATGACTGACATTAAGAAGCTACAAGACACAACTCGACGCATTAAGCCATGAAACTCAATAAAAGCCTTTAATTAGGCTTTTTTTATGCGTCACTATAAGACACAATGAAACACTAATGGAAACTATGAGCCAAGCTAAATATGTACACAAACGTGTACATAAATAGGAATATGGCACAAGTTTGATGGGTCTAGTGTGTACATGGTGATATATGGCGATTTCAGAAGCTTGGCTAAAAGCTCAACTTGGTAAAGACAGAGAAAAAATAGAAGAGTTCGCCGATCGCGATGCCATGAGTGTTCGTATTACTCCAAAAGGTAAAATCGTTTTTCAACTACGCTACAGGTATAACGGCAAGCAGCATCGACTGGATCTTGGTTCATATCCGAACTTATCATTAAAAAATGCACGCGTAGAATCAGATCGGCTTAGAGCAGAACTTGAAAAAGGACTTGATCCAAAACAGGTAAGATTGAAAGAGAAGGTGAGCATTAGAGATGCATACACACTAGAGACTTTATTTTATGAATGGTATGAGAAATTCTGTGTACCCAATAAATCTAGTCATAATGAGATAAAGCGCTCTTTTGAGATATACGTCCTTCCAAATATTGGAAAGCAGAATAGTGACGATATAAGTGCATATCAGTGGCTTTCATTACTGGAGGATGTAGCAAAGAAATCACCTTCCATTTCTGCCCGTCTTTTGATTAATGCAAACCAGTGCCTCAAGTGGGGGCAGAAGCGCGGTTTAATCTCAGTCAATCATCTAATGAATGTTTCAGCCAAGCATGACCTGCGTATTGAAAAAGGCGTAAAAGAACGAACGCTGAGTGACAAGGAAATCTATTTAACTTGGTATGCCCTAAAGCGAACCAAGATGACTTATAAAAATAAGCTGTTTCTAACACTATTGGTTATCTACGGCTGCCGTGTGGGTGAGCTTAAGCTTGCTAAAAAATCTCATTTTGATTTAAAAGAAATGATATGGACTGTTCCTCCTGAAAATCATAAAACGGGTAAGAAGAGTAAAAAACCGATCTTAAGGCCAATTACGGAAAACATTAAACCTTACTTGCTTGAAGCAATGGAATTCAGCCAAGGTTCTGAGTACTTGTTTACAATTGATGGGACTACAAGGCCGCTAGGTGAGACATCCCATCTCACAATGCCAAACAACATTTTCCAATGGCTTAAGAGGCATAAAGGTGTTGATCTGGAGCACTGGTCTGTACATGATCTTCGCAGAACTATGCGTACCAATATGTCAACGATTGCACAGCCTCACGTATGTGAAATCATGTTGGGGCATGCGCTTCCAAAGATATGGGGTACATACGATAAGCATGATTATCTAACTGAGCAGACTGAAGCGTACGAGAAGTGGGTGGATAGGCTGGAATCAATTTGGAAGAATGAAGCGCTAGATAACTAGCGCTTTTTTTTGTAGTGGCCACGACTCATACCAACCTAAAAGTTTGCCAGAATCATAGTTATTTCCTGCGCCTCTGCATTCAGAAAACGGTTTAGGCATAGGGTTTTCGTAAAGTTTGCCATCTTGCCAACGGTTTAGAGTTCGTGACGACCTGCCAAATATTTCCTCTAAGTCGGGAGTTTTTAGTACAGGTCGTGAACAAAGTGCCTCCTTGATAGTCATTCCTTCAAACTTATTCATAGTCCCTCCTTATGTTTAACTGTTACTTGATTTGCAATTTTGTCTTGATATCCGAAATGAACAAGACTGTGATAGAGGGCTGAGGCTTGCTCCGCCGTGAATGTTTTGGTTGCACCTGATTGGCCTATGACGAGTGGTGCAAATTCTTCAGCAAGCTCTTGGGCGATGTGTTGGAGGTTAGTCATTTGCGGTCTCTCCAACGTGCTTCTTTAAGCTTTGCATTAATAACTAATGCATCAATTTCACTGGCGTTCACCTTGTCGAAAATATGTGTCATTTTCACCCCGAACACTGTGAGTGTTCGGGTTAAGGTGGAGTACTCATACTTCATGAAGCCACCTCATTAGATTGATTCTCCAGCTCAAAGCGACGTCGCTTCACACAGCCCATTAACTTTGGTTGGATCTCAGGGTGCCGGCTATAAACCTCAATTTCCAAACAATCTAATTCAGTTAAATCTTTGGCATTCTCGATTTGTACCATCAATGATGGTGGTTGCTCCTCACTACCTGCAGTGGAAGCGCTGAGCTCATTCAAACGATTGTGAATAGCGTTAAGCAAAGGCTTACGTTCTTCTTCAGTCCATTCACTGGTGTATTTAATAAGCGCATTTGCTTCTGCCGGTGTTTGGGAATTTGAGGCACGCTCAAGCAAGTCGTTTAAAAGTGTTATACGTTTTTCATCTGCTTGTACTTGGTCATTAACACCTTTAATCAGATCCTCTGCATCCTGTTGTAAATTCTTGAGTGCTTCTACAGATAAGTCTTCAGTTTCAACTTGTTCAATCATAGATTCGGTCTTATCAACAGTATTGATTTCTGAGTGATTAACTTCATCAACTTTGCTTTCAGCCTTTTTACGTGGAGCACGTTGTTTTTTCGGTTCTTCTCCAAGGCGGATTAAGCTTGGAACACTATCAATATCTCGTCCAAGCGATTTAGATAATGCTTTTAATTGAAGTTCGGCATTCTCAACATCACGCTGGACAAAGCCGCTGTTAATGGATTGAACAAGCGCAGCAGTTTTAAAATTAACTACGTAAATAGATGGAAGGTAAGTATTGATGACAAATACATCTTGGCCTTCTTGATACTCATCAATAGTCAAAGGTTTTGTAAAAGTAATGCCCGCAACTTCTATAGAGTCGATCTTGATGCAAAACTCATAACCGGGTTTAGAAAAGATGGTTGCAGGGAACTGGTCCAAGTCATCAAAAGCGATTAATTCACCTGCAGCGCGGCACATGATATTCCGCCCAGCCATCATTGCTTCAAAAGCTTCAGTACCATTTAAAATGTTCATATTCTTATCCTTCTAAATTTAGTGGTGTAAAGCTTGCTGTTGGTTTTGATTCGCTGGATTCCAACCCATTTGATCCGCTCTTGCTTGGCAAGCTTTTGAAATACCGCCAAAGTACTGAGTGCCATTAAAGGTCTCAATCGCCTTATCCAGAGTTTCAGGTTTCTTCGCATGGCGAATGGATTCCAATGCTGCGTTATAACGACTGTGCAAATTTGATTGCTGAGCGTTGTTATTCTGCGATTGGTTAGACTGCTGGTTGTTTTGATGTTGATGCTGAGCCTGATTCTGTTGCGCAGCTCCATTTTGTTGTTGGCCGTTGTAATGAGCAGCTGCCATTTCTTGATACTTCCAGTCATCCCAAATGCCTGAGAAAATATCGCCAGCAAATCCAATGAAACTTAAAGCCTTAACCATCGCATCTGTTACGGATTTTTTAGGTGCATCTTCGTCATAGACCATTTTGCCTGCATTGGTTTTATACATGGCCATGGTTCCACCCATATGCTCAACTGAGCACTTCTTACCATCCCGCATATACCAAATACGGACAGTGGCGTAGTGCATCATGGTTTCAGCATTACATTGCTGGAAGCCTTGCTGAACAATCTCAATTCCCCAACCTTGGCCACATGGGCCAAAGGTTTCAGTTGCACGTTTAACCAACCAGTAAGGTTGTGGTGACGAGCCTTTGTAAGACTTGCCTGTAATTGGTTTAACTTTTGATGGATCAGTAATAGAAACTGAATCCCACAGGCTCATGTTTTGGTTACTAGTATTTGTCATGAATTCTTCCCCTTATCTCGAACCAACCCAACCCATACGACGCTTAAAAGCCCTGCGTTCGCTGAGAGGAATGTGTGTGCGTTGTAGGTCTTGAGCTAGTTTCTTGCGTCGCTGAGCTTCTTTAACCCAAGGCAGGCTCTCTAAGCTTTTGCGTAAATCACCTTTCAGGCTTTCCTGTTTAAGCAACCAGCGCACGTATGGTTGGTTTAAATCAATAAGAGCGGTACCTTTATGCTTACCGAAGTTAATAACTTCTTGTGAATTAGCAGAAGTAGTCATTAGCCTGCCTCCACTAAACGATGTTTTTCGATATAACCCTTAATAAGAGCATTGAAGTTCTGATGGTCGATGTGATTTGTGAAGTCGTTGTATGGATTGCCTAAGGCATCGGAGACAGTTACTTCATCAAGGTTAGTTACATCAACAGAGGTAAATTCACTACCCGGTACGCCGTAGCTGTCTTCAAATGCTTCAACTTCAAAACGTGCTGTAACACGGAAACCGTCTAATCGGATAACAGCTTCGCCGTGGTTTTCACCAGTCATGTGTAAAGCAAGGAGTTGATATTCAGAAGGGGCAACGTTGGCAACTACAGGTTGTGCAGCCTTAGGCTCAGGGTTGAATGCGAAAGCGAGCGCACCCATTGTTACAGCAGCTACACCAAGAGATGTCTTGATGCTATTGAAAGGGGTTAAGGTTTTGTTCATAATTGATCTCGCAAAGTTTGCAAAAGCCCTGATAGCCGTCCAAAGACATCGGGGCTTTTTAATGTCTGTGAGATATAATTTAGTATTTACTAAATAATTAGTCAATGGTTATGCTAAATAAAATTAGTAAAAAATTTAGTAAATGATAAAATAGACAAAAGAAAACCCACCGCTGGGGTGGGTTGGATGGAGTCTTTAGAATGATTGGTATTACAAAAGATGGCAGGCTTGTTGCTATAAAGAAAAATTCTAGTACTGGGGGGCTGCGCTTTGTGGGTATTTTGATTACCGATCCGCAGGAGCTATCTGATAACTATAAACAAATCAAACTTCACTTCCAGAGCCCAAGCGATCAATACAATCTAACTCATTGCCAAGATATTTTACATATACCACTGAGCCGAGTAGAGGTTCTTCATGGTGAGCAACCATTAGTACCTTGTACGTCCTCCCATTTGCTAAGACTATCCATTCACCAATTCTTGGATGGGTTTCAAATTGATGTGCGAACAAAGATTTTTGGGCGCCTTCGCAAAATTCTATCAAAGAAATTTCAATCATAATTTACTCCACCCGATCTGTTCTTAAGGGCTGCGTCGGGTTCGCAGTTTAAAAAATCATAGAAACCCAACAAAGGGTAACTACAACAAAGAGTATCCCTAGTTTCATATAGTCAAATTTATTCATCTTAGATTCTTCTTATCAACCTCAAGTCATGCTTGGGGTTTAGAATACTTTCCTAAAAAGTCATCAATCCAACCTTGTGCTGTATCAAGATTGGTTATATCAGCTAGTTTTAGATTAGTGCCTTCCTCTTCATTAAAGCCGTCAATAATCGCTTCAAAGATATTTATCTCACCAATGAACTCTCGTGCTATTTCCGCAGGGTCGTAGCTTTGTTTGGCTTTTTTGAGTGCGGCTATTTGTTTATCAATTCCTGCACCAATTTTTTCTAATGCCAATTTAAATTCTTGACGGTTAATTGTTAGCGCAGTTTTGGATTTATTAAGTGTTCCGATCATTATGCTTTCCTTCTTTAAGGGTTTTTATTACACAAAAAGCTGAATTCTTTTAAATTTCTTATTCATCTCAATTTGGCTTTTATAGAATTTATCTTTATCAAGTGCTTCAATAAAATCGTCAAAGGTACTAGCTTCAAGAAGTCTATAAATAAACCTCTCACCAGTCCTAAGCACTACAGTTAATAAGAAGTGTTGATAAAGCACATAGCTGATATTGCGAGAATTTACTTCAATTCTTTGCATGTTTAGTATTTGAACTTCCTATTGTGAGCGACAACAACGCCAATAATTGAGATATCTATCTGATTTGAGTTAAGCGTTGGGAAGTCTGGATTTAATGGAACGAGCTCAATGACATCAACACCAAACTCATTGATACCAATTACACGATATTTTTTAAAGGTTGTTCTTGCTTCGCCGTGTTTTATCTCTTGAGCAATGACAAGGGCGCCCGGTTTAGCTTCAAGAGAACCATCTACCACAATCTCATCACCTGGTTGGAATTCTGGAGACATGCTTGTCCCTTCAACCTTTAGAGAAAACACACACTCAGGACGCGCACTCTTATATGTTGTCCAGCTAGTACCTAATGGATTTAAGCCATCATAACCAACATCATGTAACAAACCAGCCTGAACATAATCCAACAAAGGAATTGCCTGTAAAGGGGTATCGAGTGGGGAAACATTGCTCTCAAATTTATTACTTATAGCTGAATTCGTCTCAAGATCTTCTGAAATTTCATCAAGTAACCCCTCAGCCCATCCCACCTTTTTTTCGAGGTTTCTCGCTGCGCGTTCCCCAAAGCTCCCATGCCCATTTATGAGCTGAGAGATATGACTAGCATTTAAATCATAATGCTCGCAAAAAGAGACATCTGACTTAAAACCTAATTTTTTATTAGCAGCGTCAATAGCTGTGCGCAAGTTTCTGCGTCTAAGTGCAATTTTATCCATATTTAGTATTTCACATAGTTTTTAGTAAAAAGTAAATTCGTAAAAACTAAAGATTCATTGACAGGAGTAGTAATTAAAATTAGTATTTACTAAATATATTTATTAAGGAGATTATTATGTCTTCCTCAAATGTTGTGCTGCTTAAAAACTACCTTTTGGGGCTCACATCCGAAGAACGCGAAGCATTTGCCAAAGAGTGTTCAACAACTGTTGGAAACCTTCAACAAATTATTTACGTGAACAAAAAATGTGGCGCACCTCTAGCAATTCGCATTGATAAAGCTAGTAAGGGAAAAGTCCCTTGCGACTTGTTATGCCCAGAAGCTGACTTCGACTACTTAAGAAATCAACCTATTTCTGCATAACCAATTATCACTCGGTCTAAGCCTTATAGAAACGTGAAACAAATCAAGGATTTCACAAATGCAAGAAATAACACTAAGCCGTGAAGCTCAAACGGCAATTTTTAAAATGATTAACCAGACAAAGGGAATTTCACCAAAGGAAATTGCTGAGGTTACTGGTGATTCGCATAACACGATTTGCAACTACGGCAATGTGGGGATGCCGAACCATTTACCGAGCTTAAAGAAGCTTGAAACTATCATGATGTATACGCAGAACCCTGAAATTTTAAAGGTGTGGGCGCATCAGATGGGTTATGCACTTGTGCCAGTGGATTGTGATGCCAGCAAACATCATGAACTTTCAATCTTTGAAGCAATGATGCAACACAACATTAAGAGCGGAAAAGCAAACCGAGTTGTGTATGAGGCTTATGAGGATGGGGTAATTACACCAGCGGAATACGAAGAGATCCACCAAATTACCCAGGGCTTGATCGAGTTGATTACCGCCGTGGATCAAGCAGCACTTAAGCAAATGCAGAAGTACACGGCAAATGCTCAAAAAGAAAAAGCCTGAATATGGGAATCAGGCTTTTTCAGCATTCATTACTCTAGGATGGAATAAATGAACAAACAAAATGTAGCACAAATTGTAATCAAAAAAAAGCCTGAGTTTGAAGTCAGGCTATTAAATATATCCAACCATGCGGAGGTGGATATGTATTTGAATCTAACACATAAATTGGGCAAAAAAAAGCCTGAGAGTGAGCTCAGACTTTTAGTTCAAAAACATTCTAGTGGAATTGAACATGTACTCGAATCTAGCACACCAAACAGGCAAAAAAAAGCCCGAGAGTTGAGATCGGGCTTTAGTATTCAATTCAGAGGGTACATCTTAATGAATAATCCAACTTTATCACAACAAGCTATTGAAAACAATGTGAATACAGATTTCATCAAAGGTGACGTTGTTGTTTTAAGTGACCTAAATCTTTTGTCTGTAACTGAACTTCTGACGCTCCAAGACTTTGATGGGGAATTTTGGACTACGGATCACTCTATAGGCCGTGTATCAGAAAAAGTAATCCGTACTGCCACTACAGCAGAACTACAGGCTAAACGCCGTCTCACTCTGACTGAGCAAGCCTTAGCGGAGGTTCCATGATTACCAACAAGGTCATTCAAAAGAAGCCTGAGCATAAGCAGATGATTGAGCTTCAATCATGGTACGAGCCAGCGCTTCGCACATTAGATGGGTTGTTGGAGATCCGTAGAGCAAATCTTCGTAAGGTCAAAGGCGATGAAAAGAATGCTGCCGTTACTCGAGACGAGTTTATGGAAATGCTGATCAATGATCATCGCATTTCAGCTTGGTACGCAGGTGAAATCATTTCAAGCCTGCATCGAGCTGGTCGGATTTTTATGTTTGGGCGATTCATTAAGGCGGGTGAAGAGTGAGTAATAAATTTATACCAAACTCATTCATGGTCGCTAACGCGTTTGTGGATGAAGCAATGAATAAGATCAGCGATGCATCTGTAAAGATCTATCTCTTGATCATTCGTAAAACACGTGGCTGGACGAAGGAGAGTGACGCGCTTTCATTGCGCCAGTTAGAAAGTCTATCTAGGAAAAGTCGTCCTACAGTTATTAAGTGCTTAACTGAGCTTGAAGAAGTAGGGCTTATTAAGAAGCACCACCAATCAAAATATGGAAATGTATTTTCGCCAGTCGATAACTATGACATCGGTAATATCATTAAATTTCCATCCAAAAAAGTGTTGGTGAAGACATTAATTTTGTTCAAGAAAGAGGTGGTTAAAAATTTTTACCACTTCGGATATGGAGAAAATACAGCTCAAAATGCAGTCGAATTTTACTTAAATCTTGGTAATCAGAAATCTGTACTGGTTAAAAATTTTTACCACCTTAATGCTGTGGATAAATTCCCAATGTGGTCAATATTTTTAACCATTTTAAACAACAAGTGGTCAAATATTTTAACCACAGGTGGTAAAGAATTTTTACCGCAAGTGGTAAAGAATTTTAACCCACAAACTAACACTATCAAAAAACACTATCAAAATAAAAAAGAGAGCTGGTTTGTTTTAAAAACTGTGAAAGATGAAATTGCTTTGGCAAATGATTCAATTCCAGTTGAGAAAATCACAGATGCGACTTGGTTCACTCGAGAGCTTTCAGCATTTGAAAATTTCAACGAAGGCAAAAATCACAATCCGCAATTCTTGACCTACCTGTTTGCTGATTGGTTGATTCGTGCGTATTTCAAATACGAAAAACAAGCTGCTGCAAAAACCATGGTGGATGGATCTACAGCGAATGGTTCTACGAATACCAAACGTGAACCGAAGCAACTCACTGACAAACAAATTGCAGCGTTCGCTCAAAAACTCGCACATCTTCCTGAGTTCGCAAGCAAGCACAGCGCTCCGGGTGATTCATACGAGCAACTGGCTTCAAGAATCAAAATCAAGTTGATGAACCCAGCTCAAGCGAAGAAATGGGAGCCATACCTCAAGCAAGTTGGGTTTACTGGAACGCTTATGGGGGCTACAGCATGATCAAACCTATTCGCAAAAAGCTAAAGTTTGTACACGCCTTTGATTGCTTTGCTCAAATCATTGGACTTGCTCTCAAAACCAATGGGCGAATTTGGTCAAAGGAAGTGAGTGAGCAAACGGGTGTATGTATTCGCTCAGCACAACGTTATTTGGCTCAACTAGAAGATTATGGATATTTGTACAGCGATAAAAATACGCCATGCGGATATCGACCTACAGCAAAAGCCAAAAAGTTGTTTGAGGTAAAGGGATGAACCGCATTCCATGTGAAGCCGACCTTATGAGTGCTGATGACAACACTTATGGAAATGCATTGGCACGTTGTCAAAGTGCTGCACAGGATTGCCCAGAGCTTGGCTTTTGTCGCTATGACGGTGAGTGCTTCAACAAGCTTACACATGAAGAGGCTATTGAGCGTTTAGAGATGCTTGAAAAGGAGCTTGCTGAATATAAAACAAAATGGTCAAAACAAAACGCAAACCACCAGCACTTAATTGCCAGTCTAAAGACTTCACTTGGTGGTGCAATAAAAGATGGGCTGGATGAGCGTGTATTTGCATACCGTTCATGCCTAGCAATGCTGGAGCGGGTGCTTTGACTAGCAGTTACTCCATTGCTGAATACAAAAAGATGATCGGTGCGAATAAGGCCAAAAGAGGATCTAAGCGCCCAAAAGTTAAAGGTGAAAAGGTGCAGAGTGAGGGTGAGGTGATATTGGCCACTGCACTGAGAGTTTTAAAGATTGAATTTGAGCAGGAGTTTAAGTTTCACCCTACACGTAAATGGAGAGCTGATTTCCATTTGAAGGGCAAAAAGATATTGGTCGAAGTGGAAGGAGGGATCTGGAGTAATGGCAGACATACACGGGGTAAGGGGTACTTAGCAGATTTAGATAAATACAATGCAGCAACAATGATGGGTTATCAGGTAATACGGTTTAGCACTGAGCAAGTGAAAAGCGGCAAAGCGATTGAGCAAATAGAGAAGATGGTAGGGGATTTGGGATGACGGCAGCAGTAACGATTATGCAAGTAGTAGATTGGACGCGTTTTGATTTAGAAGGGTGGTTGCATCAGTTTGGAGCTTGGATGAATTCTGTCTCTGGTACATGTGGGAATAGTATCAGTCCAATCGCTGTAGCAATGGATCAAGCTGTGGTCAAACAGAAAATTCAAAAGCTGTCGGATGAACAAAAGGAGAAAATTATTGCAGACCATTTTCTTTCAGATGCTAAACCAAAACTTATACACTCCAAAACAACTTGTTTGATTGATGACAATGAAGCACGAGCTGTGCAGCGCTTGATTCTAGATATGCAGGGACAGTCTGAAATATTGGATGATTGGATGAATGCTATTATTTGCCGATATTTCTATGGGAGTTCATGGTCAGCTATGGCTACAGAAGATCGAACCCAAATGGATGCTCGAATGGATGTTAAATGTGGTATAGCGGCGTTGCATGCGCGTTATGGCTTTATACCTATAAGAATTAAATAACACTTTGTAAAATTTTAAATTAATGCATTAGAATTGTGTGAAAATATTCAATGAATTAATCATATGGTCTCTAATGCTAAAAGCTTATTTAATATAGCTAATTGGGTTCTAGCTTTTGGTTTAAGTATATCTAGTACGCAAATGGTAAAGGCTGAACTTGTGGAGTTATCCCAAGCAAAGAATAGTGTTGATAGGATTGAACAACTTACTCAAACATTATCTGATGGAACCTACTCAACAGAAGCCAATGATCTGTATCGTGATTCAAATATTCTTCTACGTTCTACTCAGAATGAGGATTCTGCGGTAATTGTAAAACCAGAGGATTATGCAAAACTAAAAATAAAACCAATTTTTTCCGATTCAAGAGTTGTCTATCTCGCCAAAGATGATGTTTATTTCGAAATAAAAGACTTCCCAAATAATATCTCCATGTATTACAACATTGACAACAATGATGCGATTGTCCTAGACAACGACAATGAAAAACCGTATGAAAATAGTTGGAAAGTTGCTTGCTCAAGGGATTCAATTACAGATGAGAAGTCATGTGTTATGGGTAAGTTTGCATTAGGTATTATTAAGTCTTCTAAAAGTGGAACAATGCTAACTGTTTCTTCAGACATTAAAAAACTAAATTTATATAAGTTCTCATACATAAGGATTGATAAGAATCAACACCACAAAACGAAAGGAATATTTTTGCAGAATTCTGCAGCTAAAATAATTAACCAAATGAGAGTTGGGGAAACCGCATATACGAGATTTAATGAGTGGGATGGAGAGGAATACGAGGAGGTTATATCTTTGTGGGGCTTCTCGGTTGCTTATGATCTGATGGGTAAAATGTATAACAGACTAAAATAGTTCCCAATTTGAGTATTGACCCTGTACAAGCAATATGGCATATTTCTGCTATAGTGGACGAAGTTATAGTAATTCATTTGGCATTATGAACAGCGAGCCCATAATGTGGATTAGTTGACAACTCGGAAAGACGAGTATCCAAGCCTAATCATTTGATTGGGTTTTTTTATGCCTTGAGAAATGTTCTGTGAAAGCAATATCAAGGCACCCAATGGCGGCTTAACTTTATTCGTAGTGGTTTAAATTTTAATGCCGTCTCCAATTCAACCCTCATGGCACAACCTCAATTTGAGGACGTGCTATATGGCTACTAAATTTGCCGAACGGATTACGGCACATGAAACCCCGCTCAATATGTATTATTGGCGGGGTTTTTCTTTTCTTATTGTGTAGTGATTATGGGTTATATCGTAGTTGCGATTGTGTCGTTCTTGGCTGGATACACTATGTGCTTCAAATGGTTTCGAAAGGACATTATTGAAGGTAAGCCAATTGTATTTAGCAAGGGTGTGTATGTTGCCACCAAAAGGAAGGTTGAGCCATGACGGATAAAGTACAAGCGAAAAAAGACTTAGAATTTTGTAGTACTGAGCTGTCTAAGTATCAGAATTTGAGTCGTTTAGGTTTGACTCATGATGAGCTGTTGGCTATGGCTAAAATATTGGTTAGCTAAAGTTTTTTCAGAAGTATATTGAGCGACTGATGTGGTGGTATAATCTACAAATCTTTTACTTATCAATGAGATCAAAATTGAATGCAGTTGTTGTAAACACAAAAAAAGAACTCAAAGTTGCTATAAAAAATTCTGCTGAGGAAATTGATTTGCAAGGCAAGATCCTTAAGCAATATAAAGCATTTAAGTTATTGAAGAAGTATGGCTTGCCAACAGCTAGCATTGGGGCTATATCACTCTTTCTACTTAAATCAGGTAAAGGTATTAATCCAGATAGTTTTCTGAGAAATGCGGCAGATCAAGGTGATAAGATTGATCCAAAATTAATTATTGATGCATTAAAGGTAATAATACCTGTGATTTTATTGTTAATACCAATAATGTTCGCATTATCAAAAGATTATGAAGAGATTGAGTATGATTTAAAAAATGGAAAGGCAAAATTTAAGAAAAAGTCAAAATAAATTAAAAAACCACCTCCGAGTGGTTTTTTAATGGGCATATGAATAAAATATATTTTTAACAAGAAAATTAGTAATTGTGAAAAAAGAAGAATTATTTGAATTATCTTTACGAATGATAGCTGAACTTAAGCAAGAGATCGTTCAAAGTGATGTTATTGATTGTGGTCCTAGATTAGAGCTAGTTGAACAATGTATTTATATCTCATTTGAGCATGGTATAGGGGTTAATAGCTTGCTTGTGGCTGGTTTGCCAACCCAGGCAATGATTCTATTACGGTCTCAATTTGAGGCAGTGGTTAGAGCCTACTGGCTTTTATTTATCGCTACGAATCATCAAGTATCCAAGCTAAATTTTAGTTATACCTTTGAAGAGCAGTTCGAAAGTGATACTTGTCCAATGTTAAGTGACATGCTTGATAGACTGAGTAATGCAAATCTTCCCGCTAAGCCAGTGATTGATCACTTATGCCAGTTTAAAAAATATCATTTAAAACAACTTAATTCATTTGTACATACTGGAAAACAAACATTCACAAGAGATGTTATGGGGTACAGGGAAGAGATGCTGTTAATTCAAATGAGGCAGTCAAACAACTTAATTACTGTTGCGGCACAAATAATGCTGAAGCATTCTGTTCCTGACAAGCAAAAGTTTATTGAATATCTAACAGAAAAGTATAGATCTTGTTTTTACTTGGAAGATGATGTTGATCCCGTTATGAAAGCAAGGGTTGAAAAATATTACACTGATGGAAAATTAAAATAAGCCTCCTTCTGGAGGTTTTTTTATGGGCGAATTTTATGAACGCAGACGATTATTTCTGGATAACCAAAAAGCGCCCACCTAAAACCAAACCACGCTCTAAACCTCTTCCTAAAGCAAAAGAAAAATACCTAGAAGCAGAAGAGACTCTATTCCAAGAATTAGAAGAACACCTAATTGGCTATGAGCGTAAGTTTCAATTTGAATCCACTAAAAACTGGCGATTCGATTTTTATATTGTGAAGTTGCGACTTCTCATTGAAATAGCGGGTAGTCCTTGGGCTGTCGGGCGTGGTGGAAGAAAGATAGCAAACGCATTTAATAAGTATGATCTGGCTGAAGATATGGGTTACAAGATTCAACGTTTTGAGCCACATGCGATTGAGTCGGGTGGTGTGATTCGTTGGATCAAGTCGCAGTTAGAGAGATTAGAAGATGGAACAAATCAGACCATTCCCACCGACGGATCTCATTGATCAGGCTGAGGAAGAAGAAGCAATTCGCCTTGCGCCCGCCGTGGAATTAAAAGAATGGGTGATTAAAAATTATTTAACCATTGGTGGCCAGCTCCACAATCCAGATCATGATCATATCTCAGAGCTGCTACATGATGATGAAACTTTCTTAGCATTTGCATGGGCATCATCTGCATGTATGGCTAAAAAGCGCATGGTATTGGGCCAATGTGAAAAAGTGATGTTTAACCAAGGTGGATGGAAGAAAGCCCGACAGGAACAACAGATGCGGGATTGGTTTGGTTGTGTACCTGTTTATCTCATCACTATAGACGCATCATTTTGTGAGCAAGCTTCAGATCATGATTTTTGTGCCTTGATAGAACATGAGCTTTATCACATTGGCGTAGAACGTGATCAAGATGATGAAATTATTTACAGCGACAATACAGGCTTGCCAAAGCATTACTTAGCTGGTCACGATGTTGAAGAGTTCTATGGTGTGGTCAAACGTTGGGGTGCAAGCGACAGTGTTAAGCGCTTAGTCGAAATCACAAAGAATGCGCCGTTTGTATCTGATTTTAATGTGTCTGCGTGTTGTGGGAATTGTGTGATCAATTGAGCCTAAGGGCTCTTTTTTTTGCCTATTTACCCTTACGTAGTCTTACAAAGGGGTGTTTATGGCAACACTAAGAGAGCCTGTAAAAATCTTTATAGTTCAGTCTCTTGCTTGCTTTGAAACACCTCAACAAGTAGTGGATGCTGTAAGGGAAGAATTTGGTATTGAAATTGAGCGTCAGCAGGTCGCTTCATACGATCCAACAAAAGCAACCTGCAGGGGAATGAGTAAGAAATTAAAGGATCTTTTCATTCGAACTAGAAAAGACTTTAAATCCAATATTTACGACATTCCTTTGGCGAATAAAGCAGTACGCCTAAATGAACTCCAGAAGATGTATGAGGACTGGAACAAGAATAAGAAAATGAAGCAGAACATCATTAAGCAGATTAAGGATGAGATGCATGGCTATGAACTTCAACTCTTAGACGCTCAGCTTAAGCAGCTTGAGATAGACAAAATCAAAAATGGGGATGGTGAGGGTGCTGATGATCCAACTCCAGTCAAAGTGACCATACAGGTCGTGGATGCGAGTAAATCAAATGCCGAACATCAATCCGACCCTGAATGTACCTCAGGCTAATTTCTTACAGCTGGAGAATAAGTTTCGTGCCTTTGTTGCTGGTTTTGGATCAGGAAAAACGTGGGTAGGCTGTTCAAGCCTATGTGACAAATCTTGGGAGTTTCCTAAGGTGCCTTTAGGTTACTTTGCGCCAACCTATCCGCAGATCCGTGACATCTTTTTTCCGACTATTGATGAAGTGGCATTTGACTGGGGTTTGAAGACCAAGATCTACGAATCAAATAAAGAAGTCGATATTTACTACGGTCGTCAGTATCGAAGCACAATTATTTGTCGATCCATGGAAAAGCCCCAAACAATTGTAGGTTTTAAGATTGGCCATGCTTTGATTGATGAACTGGATGTAATGCCTACGGTTAAAGCTCAACAAGCATGGCGTAAGATTATTGCGCGTATGCGTGTGAAACATCCTGGTCTAATCAATGGTATTGATGTCGCAACGACGCCAGAGGGGTTTAAGTTTACGCATCAGCAGTTCGTAAAAGAGGCGAATCTAACCCCTGCAAAGCGTGCACTGTATGGAATGATTCAGGCTTCAACTTATGATAATGAAGCCAATTTGCCAGATGATTATATTTCATCGCTATATGAATCCTATCCACCACAATTAATTTCAGCGTATTTGCGTGGGCAATTCGTCAACTTAACCAGTGGTGCTGTATATCCTGATTTTGATCGAAAACTAAATCATACCGATGAAGAAATTAAACCAGGCGAACCTCTAATCATCGGGATGGACTTTAACGTCCTGAAGATGGCGGCTGTGGTCTATGTCATCCGCGAAGGCAGGCCTTTGGCTTTAGACGAGATGGTTGGGGTAAGGGATACACCTACGATGGCTACCTTGCTTAATGAGCGATTCCCGTTACATGACATGACTGTAATACCTGATGCCGCAGGGCAAGCTAAGTCATCAAAAAATAGTAGTGAATCGGATCATCAGATTTTGCGAGATAAGGGATTTAGGGTGGAGGTTAGTGGAACTAACCCAGCGATTAAAGATCGAATTAACTCAGTTAATGCTTTGATTCTGAATGGCGATGGTGAGCGTACGTTGTTAGTAAATACCAACAAATGCCCACGGTTGACCGAAACATTAGAGCAGCAGGTTTATGACGATTTTGGTATGCCAGATAAAAAATCAGGACTTGACCACGTTGGTGATGCGGGTGGTTATCCATTGGCTAAGCGCTTCCCGATTATAAAACCCGTCACTCGTATCGACCTACCAATGTTTGGATTCTAATATGAGCATTACAGCAACACATGCTGACTATGAAAAGCACATTGCGACTTGGAATAAGTTGGATGATGCCTGTGGTGGTCAGGAAGTAATTAAAGAAAAACGTGAAGTTTATTTACCACTACCTACACTATTTAAATCCCCTAAAGATTTAGATGGTAAGGGGCGATATGGGGAATATCTGCTCCGTGCAATCTTTCCAGGTGTAACAAGTCGAACGCTTGCCAGTCATATCGGATTGGCATTTGGGAAAACACCTGTATTCAATCGTCCACGTACGCTTGAATATTTAGAACGCAATGCCGATGGTGCTGGACGTTCAATTTGGCAATGTGCACAGCGTGCGACACGGCTGGTAAATAAAAACTATCGCTGTGGGATTTATGTTGACTACCCAGCAGTGGCACCCAGCAAAAATAAGGAAGAGGAAAAGTTAAAAGGCGCTTTTCCGATGATTCATATTATCAAAGCGGGTGCAATCAAGGATTGGGATTACATCATTGTTGGCAATCAAAAAAAGCTCAGCTTTGTAAAATTATTGGAAACAGTAAGGGTTCGCAACGGCTTTGCTGTTGAGTCAAATGATCAGTATCGTATTTTGCTGTTGGAAGAAACGGCTAATGGGCATATTTATACTGTGCAGATCCACTCAAAGGATGATAAAGGGCAGTGGATAGAAGGTGAGAAGTTCACTCCAACTGACTACCATGGCAAGCCATGGGACTACATCCCTTTCACGTTTTGTGGCGCCGTGGACAATTCAGATGAGATTGGTACAGCTCCACTGTATGAATTGGCTTCGATGGAGCTTTCATACTATGCCAGTACTGCAGATGTTGAGGAGTCGGCTTTCATTGTTGGTCAGCCTACGTTGTGTTTCCCAAGCATCACACCAGAGCAGTATGCCATGGTGAAAGAGTCAGGCGCCAGTGTCGGTAGTCGTTCAGGAATTCCAACAGATGCGAAGATGGTTCAAGCTGAAAAGAATGGTTTGGCCTATGAGCGTATGAATGATAAGTGGAACCAGATGAAAGAGTTGGGTGCGCGCTTGATCGAGGTTGGTTCTGCCAATAAGACTGCTACTCAGGCAGATAATGATAGCTCGGTGCAGCATTCTGTTTTGTCGCTGGTTGTGGCCAACGTGTCTGAAGCATTCACCATAGCATTACGTTGGTGTGCAAAGTTTGTTATCCCTGAGCATGATTTAAAGGTGGACGAGCTTAGCTTTACGATTGCTCAAGATTTTAATAAGCCAAAATATGACCCAACACGTTCTAAATTAATTTATGAAGCCTGCCTTGCTGGTGAGTTGCCGATGTATGTGTGGTACCACTATGAGCAAACAGGCACATTCCCTGAGGACAAATGGGAAGATATCGTGAAGAAAATTGAAAAGCGAGATGATGGTGGAATAGATGTCCCACTAAATGATGAGGAATAAAGATGGATAAATCAGCGCAGAAAGCCCTTATTGATGCGCTGAGTCAACATCAAGCGTATCTGTATCGTGCATCATCTCAAAGCGTAAACGAACTGACAGCTCAATTTAATAAGCTTTCCAATGCTCAATTACTTAGATTAAGTGAATTACTTGAAGATTTGACAGATTCTGAGCGTAAAGCATTACAGAGTGTTAATTTTTCTAGTATAGCTAAAGCCAGTCGGAATATTGAAGAAATCAAAGTAATTCTGAATGAGTGGTTCAAATCAATTGATGAGGACCTAAGTTCAGAATTTGAAAAGTCTGCAGTATCACTCGCAGTTTATGAGGCCTCTTATACATCAAATCTGATTGCTGGTAGCACTGCAGTAGTTTCTGGTGAGAAAATTTATAAGACCATTAAGAAAACGCCGTATTCGGGCGGTCGGTTGGTTGATTATTTGTTTTCTGATATTGCTGCATCGCTACGAAAGAAAGTGGAATACGTCATTCGTGACGGTATTTCTCAAGGTCAGACCACTCAGCAGATCATCCAGCGGATTAAGGGTAAAAAATCACTTGATTATAAGGACGGAATTCTAAGCAAGTCTGAGTCTGAAATTGGACGCCAAGTACGCACAGCACGTAGTCATATCAGTAATGCGACTTACATCGATACATACAAAGCACTTGGCTATGAGTATGTGAAAGTTGTAGCTACTCTGGATGGGCGCACATGCAAGTACTGCGCTTCAATTGATGGTGATGTCTATCCAATTGATGATCCAGCGCGGCCAAGATTTCCAGTGCATCCAGATAACCGCACAACCTACGTGGGGTGTGACAAGGATGGCAACATTGCGGGGCTGCGGCCTTTTGTTATGGATGAGCGAAAAGTAAAAGATATTCCCATGGATGAGCGCAAACACTTAATTGGGCAGCTAGATGCAAATACTTCATTCAAGGAATTCTTTGAGCAGTCGGATGAGTTCTTTCAGCGCACATGGTTGGGTAAAACCAAATACGAGCTTTATAAGAAAGGTGAATACAGCATTGATAAGTTTGCTGATCCGCTGAATAAACGGGGTTACACGTTGGCAGAGCTTAAAGCTTTAGACCAAAAGACATTTAACAATGTATTAGGTGAATAATGAAAGTAATTAGTCAAGGCACACCGCCTGAGCTGCAAACCTACACAGCATCATGTGGTAAGTGTAATTCGGTGCTTGAGTTTCAGAAGAATGAAGCTCAAGTAAAATCAGATCGAAATGAAACAATGTATGTGCTGAGTTGTCCTGTATGTCGTAATGAGATCTGGATTGCATCTCAGGCGTTAAAGCCAGTCATGCAAGGCACAGATTTTCGAGACCAACCATTTCAACCCAAATAAACCAAATTCAACTTAAGCACCTTCCAAGGTGCTTTTTTATTGCCTGCTGAAAGCGGATGCGGACAGCGTAACGAGCGGATGCTCACTTAAAAAGGGTCGGATGACTTATGAAATTGAAATTAGACGAAAATGGTCATGTAGTGGTTCAGGATGGTAAGCCTGTTTATGTTCATGATGATGGTAAAGAAGTGGCATTTGATGCACCCCAGACAGTTGCAACAATCAGCCGTTTAAATGGTGAAGCCAAAACACATCGTGAAGCTAAAGAACAGTTTGAAGCGCAGGCCAAAGCTTTTGAAGGGCTTGACCCTGTGAAGGTTAAAGAAGCGTTAAGTATTGTTCAAAACTTGGATGCTAAAAAGCTTGTGGATGCAGGCGAGGTAGACAAGGTGAAAGCCGAAATTACTGATGCCCTTAAAAAGACTTATGAGCCACAAATCCAGCAATTAACCAGTGAGCGTGATGCTGTTCAACAGTCACTTCATAATGAATTGATTGGTGGTGGTTTTGCTCGTTCTGAATACATTTCAAAAAATATTGCAGTACCGGTGGATATGGTTCAAGCCACGTTTGGGAAAAACTTCCAGATTGAAAACGGCAAAGTTGTGGCTGTTGGTGCTGATGGTCAAAAAATCTATTCACGTAATCGCCCGGGTGAAGTCGCTGACTTTGATGAAGCTTTAGAAACCTTGGTTGGTGGATACCAGCATAAAGATTCGATCTTAAAAGGTGGTCAAGGTTCAGGCGGTGGTTTTCAAGGGAATGGCGGACAGGGCGGGGCTAAGACGATGTCGCGTGATCAATTTACAAATCTAAAACCTATCGAGCAGTCTTCATTTATGCGTGAAGGCGGCAAAGTTACTGATTAATTCTTAAAAGGAAAAAATAGCGAATGGCTAACACTCTTACAGGTTTAATTCCTGATATCTACGAAGCACTAGACCAAGTCTCACGTGAGTTAACAGGTTACATTCCTGCGGTTTCGCGTGACTCGGGTATTGAGCGTGCAGCAGTAGGGCAAAATGTTCGTGTACCAGTGACCACTGAAGTTACAGCTCAGGACACAATCCCTAGCGCAAACGCTCCAAATACTGGTGATACCAACGTAGACCATGTAGATGCACAAATCACTAAATCTCGTCACGTTCCTGTGCGCTGGAATGGTGAAGAAACCAAAGGCCTCTCTAATGCTGGCACGTTCAGCACAATTCAGGCTGATCGCTTTTATCAGGCTATGCGTACATTGGTGAATGAAATTGAATCAGATGTACATGTAGAGGCTTATAAAAATGCCTCACGTGCATTTGGTACAGGTGGTACCACACCATTTGGTACAGCAGCGGATTTATCTGACTTTGCTGGTGTATTGCGAATTCTTGAAGAAAATGGTGCACCTCGTACTGATCTTCAGCTGGTCCTTGGTCATGCTGCAATTGGTAATTTACGTGGTAAGCAGTCTGGTTTATTTAAGGTAAATGAAGCTGGTTCAGCAGACATGCTTCGTAACGGTATGACTGATCGTGTGATGAATATGGCGATTCGTCACTCGCATGCATCGGGCTTGCATGTGAATGGCACTGGTGCTGACTATCTCGTCAACGGTGCAGCAGGTGCAAAATCTACAACTATTGCTGTTGATGGTGGTGCAGGAACAATTCTAGCTGGTGATATTGTTACTTTTGCGGGCGATGGTAACAAATATGTGTCAGGTGGATTGGCAGGTACAAGTCTTGCCCTAAATAAATCAGGTTTATTAATCCCAGCTGCTGATAACACAGCCATTACCCGAGGCAATGCTTACACAGCCAATGTGGCATTTGCTCGTTCAGCAATTGCATTAGCAACTCGTGCACCAGCACTACCAGAAGGTGGTGACTCTGCTGATGATGTAATTCAAGTGGTTGATCCATTAACTGGCCTAGCGTTTGAAATCGCCGTGTATCGCCAGTTCATGCAGGTTGTTTACCATGTCCGTCTAGCTTGGGGCGTAAAGGCAATTAAGCAAGATCATATTGCCTTGCTGTTGGGTTAATAAAACTTAGATTGAGCGCTATACGCGCTCTTTCTTTTGGAGAGTTACATGTCACAAGTAAAAACTGTAAAAATTAAAGATGGCGATGATTTTCGAGTCATTAATGAATCCGATTTCAAACATGGCCAACATGAATTATATGAAGATGAAAAGCTTTCAACCGATTCTGTGGTAGTAAGTTTGGAGGTAGGTATTACGCCTGAATTACAAGCCTCAATTGACGAAGCAAAAGCTGAATGTGAAAAAGTTGTTGCTGAAAATGCTGAGCTGAAACAACAACTGGAAACGTTAAAAGTTGGGCTTGTGCCTGGAGAGCCTGCTGATTTGACTGGTTTGGTACCTGTAGAACAATTTGATGCGGTCGCGCTTGATTTAACCAACACAAAAGAGCAGTTAGTCGCAGCACAAGGTGAGCTGATTTCTTTCAAAAACGATGTTGTCGCAATGCAAGCCCGTATCACTGAACTTAAATCAGTGGATTATTCAAAGCTTAAAGTGGATGAACTAAAAGATGTTCTGAAATTGAAAGGAATTGAATTCTCATCTGATGCCAAAAAGGATGATCTCTTGGCACTATTAACCCCAAAGGAATAACACCATGAGCTTTATTACCCAAGAACAGGCTGAGCAGATTCTAGGTGCAGACTTTGCACCAGCTGGTGATAAAGCTCGCCTCATTAAATTAGCAAATACATGGATGCGGAACGAGGTTGGCTATGTTCCAGATCAGATCGATCCAATCCTGATTGATGCTGCATGCGAAATTATTAAGGGTATTCAAGCTGGTGTGATCTATGCTGGAGTAGCTCGTCAGACGACAAGTGAAAGCGTTAAGGCCGACACAGTCCAAGTCACTGAAAGTTTTGTCGAGGGTAGTGTGGAAATATCAGAATTTGAGCAGATTGCTCGTGCCTTTATTGACTCACTTGGCTTGAAGTCTAAAGGTTTTACGTTTGAGGTGTTTCGGGCATGATAAATACTAACTATGTGCCAGAGTGGTATATCTCACCATTTGAGCACGTGAAGTACACTCTAGCACGTAATCAGATACATATGGATTTGTTGTTCGATGACATGAGTGATTCAGATGAATTTATGTCAATGGGGTTGGGTGCTCAAGTTGATTACTACGACAATGGTAAGCATTGTATTGTTCAACTGGGTGATGTTGCTGATCGAAGTCTACTCCAAGTTCACTCTCTTTTACTGCATGAGGCTGTGCATGTATGGCAACGCGTAAAAGTCTTAATGGGCGAGAAAGAGCCAAGCATAGAATTTGAAGCGTATTCTATTCAAAGAATTGCCTTGGATCTGTTCAGCATGTTTGAGGAAAGCGAAGATAATGATCAAGAATAAAATTCAATCCAAAGTAGCAAAAGCCTTTGATAAGAAGCTTGCCGATGCGGTAGATATATTCACTTGTTCAAAAGAAATCCAGTCCGGTGACCTTGATTTTGAAACACAGACTTATCCAACCGTTACCGTTAAAGCATACAGCGGTCGAGGTGTGCTATTTGGCTCTTATTTAAAAGATATAGTCAAGCCAACTGATTACCAAGTAACAGATTCAAAGGCAACAGTATTACAAAATGAAATAACTCAGATACCACAGATTGGTGATGTTTGGGCTACCAGTAAAGGGCGTTTTAAGTTGGTGAATGTTGGTGCCGATCCCACTGGGAGTATTTGGGTTTGCCTGTTGCGGAAAGTTTAGTAATATCCTTCTGAAATTAAGGAGGATTTATGGCTAAAAATACTTTGCTAGAAAAAATTAAAATAGTGGGATTTTGGACTTTTGGTGGTGTATTTTGGTATTTGGTAATAGCTTTTTTTTTAAAAAGTAGCTATCCAATATATGAATATGATTTTAATCGCTCAACAGCCTATGATGTTTTAAAAGACGCATTAACTTTGGCTGCTGCCTTTCTTGCTCCTATCGCTGCATTTGTGCTTTTTAGTGATTGGAGAAGAGAGCATGTAGAAAAAAAAATTGAAAATGATAGTGAGTTGGTTATTAAAGATATAAATTTGATTATGAGAAATTTACTTCAATATTTGAAAATAATTGCGTGTGGTGACAAAGGCTCAGAAGAACGAGGATTGCAGATTAATAACTCTAAAAATATACTCTTAGTGGAAATTGACTCATTGGTTCGAGATATTAAAAGGATAAATGAATCTAATAAGATGGTAGGCGAGTTTAAGGGGTATGCACTTGAAATTTCAAAAGCATTGAAAGAATCGACAGGTAAGATGTATAAATTAGACAGAAAATTTCAAATTTCTGATAAAGAATTCAGCCCAAGTTTTATTGAGATTGATAGTTCAATCAAGAATTTAAATAATCAGATAAACCTTCTCAATGATTTACAGATAAATTTGAAAATAAGAAATTAATTTAAATGAATTTTAACCCACCTCGGTGGGTTTTTTAATGGGTGAAATTTATGGCATGGAAAAACAAACCGAGTAATTTTACGCTTAAAGTGCTGAAGAATGCAGATGACCACCTTAAAAAGATCGTAGGCGAAACACTTCAACAAGTCGTTGTGCGCTCGCCTGTGATGGATGGTGAGTTTAGAGCATCACATAAAGTTACGCTTGATTCACCAGGTAATACTTATGAGAAAAGCATTGATGCATCGGGTGCCAATACAATCGCAGAAGGTTTAAAAGTAGCAGCTACAGCTAAGATTGGCGGTTTGGTCTATGTTCAATCGAATAGTCCATACGGGGATAAGTTGGAAAATGGGCATAGTATGCAAGCACCACATGGTGTCTACGCTTTAACATTTCAGTATGTGTGCGAGAAATACAAATGATGACAAATACTCAAGCTTTAAGAGCCATTCTTGTACATGTTGGTTCTTTTACTGGGATGCTTAAAGAACATATTCAATTGGCAAATAATCCTTTACATGAAGGTAAGCCATTTGAACCACCTGAAAAAGAAATATGGTCCAAGATAACCGTAAGCAATGCGGGAAAATTTATTACAGGGATGGGCGACAAGCCTTGTACCCGGACTACGGGCATTATTTTTATTCAGTTATTTGCACCACTTAATACAGGTACAGATGCTTTATCTCAATTAGCTGATAAGTGGGCTGAACATATGGAGTTCTATAAAAACAACCAACTAGAACTACGTGAAGCCAATATCATTGATGCAGGTCATTCTAGTGCGATTGGTGACCCGTCTAGTATGAGTTACTACCAGTACAACGTGAATGTGTCATATATCGTGAATTAAACCCAAATTCTTATTTAGCCGTCCTTTTAGGGCGGTTTTTTATTGCCTAAACCCAGGAGACAGCTATGTCAAAAGGCACTGATGTGGTGATCCACATTGCGAAAGAAGAAACACCGAATACATTACCCGTAGTGGCTGAGTGGCATACGTTGCGGCGTAACTCGGACTCATTGAAAAAGACAGTGTCTTTGACCCAATCTGATGAGATTGTAGACTCTCGTTTTGAGCAAGGCTCGGTTGCTACTTCTGCAGAAGCGGTTGGCAATATTGAGTACGAGTTATCTGCACTCAGTCAAGACATGTTCTTTGAAGGTGTGGCAGGCAACATGTTTGTTGATTCAGGCACACCAAGTGTGTCAACGCTTGAAATTGGTGGCGATACCTTGCCAACCTATACGATTGTAAAGCACGACAAAAAAGTCGGATTCATTCAAGTATTCTCAGGTTGTCGCATTGGTGAATTAACCATTCAAGGCGATACAGAAGGTAAGATCACTGGCAGTGCCTCAATCAGTGCGACTGGTTACGACAACCCAGTGGCGACTCCTGTGGTTAACCCACTTGCTGCTACTGATACACCATTCATGTCATCTATTAATGTGAACGAGTTTAAGATTAGTGGAGTAAGTACTGTTGGTACAGCATGTGCTGAATCATTCACAATCACGATTAACAACAACCTGACAGCTAAGCCATGTCTCGGCAACGGTAGCTTGATCCCAAACCGTTATACCGAAGGTAATGTGAGTATCACGCTAAATGTAACACTGGCCTTAACCACAACTTCAAAAGCGTGGATTCCATATGTTGAGTCACGCCAGAACATGACTGCGGAAATTGGTTTGGAAGATTCTATAGGTAATGCTTATGGGTTCAATTTCACCAAGCTGGAACTGGATAATGATGGCCTGTCCGATACCAATAAAAATGATGACCATACGCTAGCTATGGAATTTCGTCAGGTGAAAGAGGCACCAACTATTACACGCACTGAAGCATAAACATAGCCCCGAAAGGGGCATTTTTTTAGGATTAGAAAATGGCTTTAAAAGCAGAAATTCAAAAGAGCAAAAATGTCTCACTATGGAAAGAATATAAGGATGCTGAAGGTAATGTGCTGGCGGAATTTAAAATTCGTGGTGAAGCATATAAGCCTTACCGGGTAGCTCTGGAGCGTGCTCAGAATCAGGTGGCATCAAAAGGGTATGTTGTTTCAACTGCAGGTGCTGAAGATAAGCTCTATCACGAACTTTTACTTGAGGCAGCAGCATGTCACCTGATTGAAGATTGGAAGGGAGTGGTTTTCTCTGAAAATGGAAAGGAAGTTGAACAGCCCTATACTCCAGAGAATGCTACCAAACTATTCGATATGGGCGATATTGGTGTAGCTGTATGGGTTTTTGTGAAGGCTCATGCTGAGAAGATCCAGTTAGAAGCCGACCAAACTAAAGCTGATACTTTGGGAAAGTCACAGAGCTCTACCGATGGCACACAGGAGACGGTGGATTAACTGACTTTCAAAAGAAGCTGCGGGATAAGCTTGGGCGTAAGTTAGATGACGCACCCGAATTTAGCTATACAGCTCATGCCATCTTGACAGCATTTAATGTGATTGCCCGAGGCCGTTCTTACCATCCTGTAGCTATGCCGCTGGATGGCAGCCATATCAATGCTTATCTTGAGCTGTATGAAGCGCCATGTGATCTATACATTTTTGTTGAGTGTATATTTACGTTAGATAATTTATTTTTGGATGGTGTGAGGAAACAGATAAACAGTGCTACCTAAATCGTGGTTTCTTTTAACTAAGTAGACTTTCTTTAAATTTATGATTATTTTATCTCCATAATTTAAGGGGGTAACATGAAAAAACATTTAGTAATTGGGGTCTTATCTTTATCTTCATCAATAGTCTTTGCAAATAAGCCTTTGGTGATCCAACAGGGTGAGCCTGCACCTTTATCAAATGCTCATGAAACACCAGTTGCAGTGACGCAATATAAGCCATTACAACCAGTTCGCTATAAAAATGAAGCTGCGCTCAATAAATCTTTGATGCTGGAATATTCAACGCAGAAAGGAAAGTTTGAGAACGATATAGATGAAGATCTTACGGGTTTTGGTGTGGGCTTTTCATCATCGCCACATAAAAATGGTCTTTGGGGTAAATTTGAATACCAACAGAATAGTGAGTATGACGGCAATGCATACGAGCTTTCATTTGGTGGGCACTTAAATTTCATTAATCTAAACGGTTTTTATGCTTTAGGTACTTTGGGTACAGGCTTTAGTGTGTTGGATGCGGATGGCTTTGATACATCATCTTATTTAACAATTCCTGTTGGTCTTGAGGCTGGTTATACATTCACTCCTAATTTCTCTCTGTATGGTGGTATTGGTTATAAATGGTCATTTAATATAACTGGCGAAAAAGAAACTCGTTGTAATGATGGCTCATGGAGTGATAGCACAGGTTCCGGAACCTGCTCATGGCATGGTGGAATTAATTATAACTATTCTTCAAATTATATCGGCGACTATGACGGTGTAACTTATAAAGCTGGTTTACGTTATAACTTCTAAAGAGTGACCGTCCAAGTGGCGGTTTCTTTTTGTGCGTAAAATTAGTATCTTGTTCTAAATTAGAAATTTGGAGCGGGGTGTGAAGAAGATTGTAATGCTTAGCATTATGTTTGGTTTGGCTGGGTGTCAGGATGTGGAGAGTAAAACCAAAGATATAGCCCTCGCTTCATTAAAGGACCCAGATTCAGCTAAATTTCAAAACATTAAAGGTGTTTGCGGTGAAGTAAATGCAAAAAATGGGTTTGGCGGGTATTCAGGGTTTAAAAGGTTTTATTTAGACAATAATCAGCCCGTATTCCAAGATAATGATAATTCTGACGAGTTCAAGTATGGTTGGTTATCACATTGTGAAGTTGAAAGTAAGCTCACTGATAATCAAAAAACGTCTTGTGGTGCACTTGCCAACTATGCAGATTCAATAGCTACACATAAGAATAAATTATCAAAAGAAATGGCTGTTGGTTTAGTAAAAGAATTACCTGAATCAAACTTGTACTTATACGTGATTAATGATGTGTATAGCCACAAGGTGCAATTAAAACCAGATGATTATGCATTAACAGTTTTAAAAAAATGTCTGAGTGGCAATTTAAGTGCCCAAGATTAACCAATGTTTTTACAAAACCGCCTAAAAGGCGGTTTTTTATTGCCAGCAGGAGAGTGAAATGACCACGCAAACAAGTCGTTTAGTAATTGAAATTGATTCACGTAATGCTGAAAGAAATACGCGTGCTGTGGCAAATGAATTGGAAAACCTAACTGTGAAAGGTGACAAAGCTGATGCACAGATGACCGAAATGTCGGGCTCAATTAAAACACTTGTTGGCTTCATGGGTGGGTTGCTGACAATTAATAAAGCAATTGCTATGGCGGATGGCTATACACAAATGGCAGCTCGTATTCGTAATGCCACTACAAGCGCTGAAGAATATGACTTGGTGCAAAACCGAGTGCTAGCGACTGCTAATACAACTTATCGCTCATTAAGTGAAGCTCAAGAAGTATATTTAAGTTTGTCTGGTGGAATGAAATCTCTTGGCAAATCTACCACACAGACTTTAGATTTAGTGGATTCTCTTTCCTTTAGTTTTACTCATAATGCCACTCGGACAGATCAAGCCCAGTCAGCAATGGATTCTTTATCCAAATCTATGGCTAAAGGAAAAATTGATGCAGATGCATGGATTTCAATTGTTACTGGTGCGGACAATATTATTGCGGATATGGCTAAAACCACAGGTAAAACTGAAGCTGAAATTCGAAAACTAGGTGCAGAAGGTAAAGCATCTCTTGAAGACTTGATTCAGACCCTGATTGTCACACGTGAGCAAAATGAAAAGCTGGCCAATAACATGGAAAACAGTCTAGCTGATGGTTTTACAACCTTGTCTAACGCTGTGACTGTATATCTAGGTAAGGCAAACGAATCAACCAGCGCTACAGGTATTATGGCTGGCGCATTAGGAGAATTAGCTCAAAATCTAGAGTCAGTGGCAAATGTTGCAATGTTGGGCGGTGTTGCATATCTCACAAAACGGATAGCTGAACAGACAGTGGCTATACGTGGAAGTGTTGCCGCATCAACCGCAAAAAAAGTAGCTTTAGAAACCGAAGTTGCTAGTCAGCTTAAATTGCTCGCAGTTGAAGTTCAGCGCAGCCGTCAGACCGCTGCACAAACACTTACTGAGATTAACCTTGCTCGAGCTGAACTTAATTCTGCGACTACACGTGATGCGCGCGCAGCAGCAACAATGCGATTAACTCAAGCAGAAGTCGCGCACAATATTGCTCTAAAACAATCTGCAGTGGCTGTAGCAACACAAGTAACAGCTGAAGCAAATCTTGCTGCAACACGCACAGCTGGAGCGAGAGCACTAGCTCTGGTAGGAGGTCCGATTGGTGCGATTACAATTGGCGTAACAGCCTTAGCTGCTGGCTATATGCTTTTAAGCGATAATTCAGAAAAGTCTACTAAGTCTTTACGTGATAACAATGAGGCTGTTGGTGACGCAATTGTTAAGTATCGTGAACTAAACGGTATTCAGCGTGACGCGCAGATGGCTGCGGAGCGTCAAAAACTAGAAGATCTTAATGAAGCATACCGAAAGGCATCAGCTGAACTAATGGTCTATGCCAGCAATATGAGCAGTTTGGGCGAGGTTATAACCGAATCTCAGGTTGAGTTGTCAAAATTATTTGCTGAATACAAAAAAACTGGTGATTTGAACTCATTTAACACCGCTGTTCAAAACTCAAGCAAGGTTTCACAAGATGCAAAGGATAAGACATCAAATTTTGCGAAGGCTGTATTTGAGGCTGGTGCTGCTTCAAAAACTCAAAAGGAATTCATTGCGCAATTGTCGGGAGAGTTAAACGGCACTGCAAATGCTGGGAACAGTGCAGCAGCGGGCGTTCGCAATCTGGCTTCAGCTTTGACTGAAATAAACACCAAATTAAGCGCTGATGTGTTTTCAGCAAAACTCCAAAATGCGTTTGAGAAGCAAGGTAAGTCCGCTCAGTCTGCTTCGCGTTGGACTGAGGTCTACAACGAGAACGCAAAGAAAGGCTTTAAGGGCGTAACTATTGAGCAAAAGAAAATGCTTGATCAGTTGGATGCTGTTGATAAGCAGCGTGAAGCTCGCCAGAAAGCAGCTCAAGCTTCAGCTAGTGCGTTAACAAAAGCATCAAAGGCAGCGCTAACACAGCAGAAGAAGGAAGCAAAAGAGCTTGAGCGCGACACAAGACAGGCATTGGAGGATGCTAAAAGTCTGATCTATGAATACACCAGCGAGTTCACTCGAATTGAAACCGACTTAAAAAATGAAATTGAGAAAATCAATAATTCATCATTAAAGTTAGATTCAAAAACAAGGATGATTGCTGATGCAACAGAAATTTCTGAAGCAAGAAAAAAACTTTATGCAGCAGAACTTGATTTCGAACTCAACGAGTACAACCTGTCTGAATCCGAAAAACTTAATGCTCAGACAAATATCAAAAAACTGCGTATTGACTCCACTAAAGGGCTATTGGCTAATGAGCGTAAGTTAAAAAAGGACTCTGCTGATAAGGAGAGCGCGCACGAACTTGGCCTAATCCAACTCGCAAAAGAACAGCGTATTTTCCAGATGCAACAGGGACTAATGAATGCCAATGCGCAGTCAGAACGCTACTGGGAGCTAGAGCGAATTCGAATCACTCGTAGCGTTCAAGATCTGGATGAACGTAATCGTCAGTTAGCAATCGCCAATGCATTACAAGCTGAAGAAAAACAGACCAACCTAAATACTGCAGTTCAGCAATGGGGAAGTATCAATGCAGAACTGACAGGCACTACAGATCAATTTAATCTTGAGAAGGAACGATTTGATCGACTGGATAAGTCACAAGCACTGTTTGATGCTGAGTTGGCGATGGCAGGTGAAAACTATGCGTTAAAGGAGCAGGCGTATCAGGCTCATGTCGACAGAATGAGTGCAATTGAAGATTCTTACCAAGTTTCAGCGATGCAGCTTCAGCTTTCGTATGGTGAAAGTATTACAGGCTCAATGGCTGATATGTTTAAGTCGATGGGGGGTGAGCAGTCGAAAGGTTATCGCGTTATGTATGCGATATCTCGTGGATTTGCAGCTTCGCAAGCGGCTGTATCTTTGGTGACAAATATTGCTAAAGCCTCAGAAATTGGTTTCCCTCAAAACATTCCAATGATTGCTGGTGCTATTGGTCAGGGAGCAATGATCGTATCAATGCTAAGTGGCTTGAAGGAACCGCAAGGCTATGCGACTGGTGGTCTGTTTACAGGCGATGGTCATGTACGTGGGGCGGGAACCAGTACGAGTGATTCCATCAATGCTAAGCTTTCTGACTACGAGTTTGTTACCAAAGCATCTTCTGTTAAAAAGATTGGTATTGAAAATATGGAGTACATGAACCGTACTGGTGAGCTACCAATACATCGAGCTTATGGCGGGCTTGTCACCCCACAAGATACATATCGTGTAGGAATGGGAACCGTGGAAGCAATTAATCGCAATTCTGATGTGCAAGCTGAACGGCAGGCTCAGGCGAGTGCTAAATCACAGCAATCTTCATCAAATGGCATGCAGGGTCTTACGATTATCAATCAAATTGAACAGGATGATTTGGTAGGCAAGTATATGCAGGGTCCAGCTGGTC